>Ga0209512_1001111_pt1 | contig 35754 bp, 29 predicted proteins | sample frozenSSSSmetaG_FD_184142 | JGI IMG/M metagenome (GOLD analysis project Ga0209512, IMG submission 184142) | Glacier valley bacterial and archeal communities from Borup Fiord, Nunavut, Canada, to study Microbial Dark Matter (Phase II) -... | ecosystem: Environmental > Aquatic > Freshwater > Ice >...
AAGAAGCCGATGCAGTAGCGACTCAGGCACTCAGCAGCACGGCTGCTCCGTCTGTCGAGCGTCATATGGATGATGACGAGGCGGTGCAAGCGACGCGTGACGTTCAACGTGAAGATATGCCGGATGACGACGACTTGCAGGCGTAGGTCGAGTGTTCAGGGCATAGCACGCTGTGCCCTGATTTTGAGTGTGAACTGCTAATATCTGGGATAGCCGCCGTTACGGAAGTAACTTTGTTCCATTTTTGACAACCGTTAGCGGCTGAATAGAGCCATTGAGTACGTTAATCTTTACCAAAGTCGTTTGTGAACCGAGAATTTGTGTTGCCAACAACCCGCTGTTATCAGACATCCAAACTATCGATGATAGGTTTATAGGCAAATTACTGATTATTCGACTCGTGTTGAACTCTGCCAGATTACATATTCCAGTGTTCATGCAATATACAAAAAATTGCCCGTTTTGCGAAAACAATGGATGGCTTACGCTTGTATCAAGTGGAAGAGAAAGAGCAGTGGTCTGTAGGCTATCATAATCTAATACGCTAAATTGCGTCGGTGCTGGTGACTCATTAGTGGATAGTACTGATTTAAGGTGTCCCTTAATTAAAATTTGATGAGATCGTCCCACGGGAGTTATTTCCGCAAATGCCCAAGTGCTTAACACCTCACGTATAAAATGGAGCTTAGCATTAACGACATATAAATCAATGTTTGACGAAAAGGCAACATAGCTTTCATCATCAATCCAATGTGGGTCAATAGCTGGTGTGTCCAAGCCGAAAATATCAGGCTCACCACCTATAATCGGTTCACAGATACCAGTCTGTAAGTCGATCAACTTTGCGGCGTTGGGTACAGCCGCTCTTTTACTGGACCATTGTATAAGGATCGCACGACGTTTATTTGGGGACATCACAAATTTAACGAGTGTATCCCCCTCACATGTGACTTGGATTGTTTGGCTTGTTGTATTCAGACGAGAAACCGTCGATAGGCCGAAGTCGAGAACTCCACTTCCATCACGAGGGCCTTGAATAAAATAGACAAATTTGCCAACTGCTATCAAATCGCGCATTTCTTTACCAATTGGAGATTTTGGTAAATGAGCAAATGGTTTTATGGATAATGTGATGGGGCTGAATGTTTGCAAATCTGTCCCATTTACCAAAATCGGGATCGAATTAGTTGCATCTGTAGGGCTGGGTGTTGTGGTAGCCTCTTGAGCAGTAGCTGAGTGTGCTTCTAATCTTAATATACTTAATATGAATATACATAAAATAGCACACTTTTTCATGATTTGCCTTTTACGCTTTCACACTCTACATCAGCATCTATCATACACTAACAAATGGTTAGGTCGATCGCGTCTAATCCTTCAAGCATGGCTTTGCGCCTTTAATTTCTGGACAAAAATAAACAACGCCGGATAAGCTATTTTCATCCGGCGCCAATTATGATTATACAACTTTACAATCGCTAATCGTCGGTTTCGGTCGGCCCCGGATATTCGTTGTTGCGATCGGCAGCCTCAAGTCCGAGCCGCGTGATCGCCGTCAGCGGTGTATCCTGCATCTCGGCTTGTACGTCCATGCCGCGCCGCTTGATTTTGCCCGCGCCGCCCGGCTTCGGCAGTGCAAGCTGATTAACGACCGACAAAATGCCCATCATAAGCTGCGGCGCGACGCCGTGCAAGAACGACAGCACTTTGGCGGGCGCACCTAACACGCGCTCTGATTCACCACGGCGTGCTGCTTCCACAATCTGGCGAGCGGCTTCCGCACCATCCAGCGAGATGAACGGCAAGCTGGCGCTCAGGCTGAACCATTGGTACTCATTTTCCTGGCGACCCGTGAAGAAGGCGTTGACTTGCGCACCATCGCGCACAATTCCCGGCGCGATAGTCGTTACAAAAATGTTGTCCTTGATCAGTTCCGCACGCAGCGTTTCGGAGAGTCCGGTTGCCGCGAACTTTGCCGCTGAATACGCCGCCAGATGGGGTACGCCGACTTTGCCGCCAACCGACGTAATGTTCACGACACGACCGGCTCGGCGCGCACGCATTTGGGGCAGCACGGCCATGGTCATGTACAGCATTCCCCAATAGATGACGTTCATCGCGTCTTCAAATTGCTCGATTGTAGTATCTTCGATCGGCCCCACCTGAATGACGCCCGCGTTGTTCACCAGTATATCGATTTGCCCATAGTGACGCGTCACCAGATTGACTACGCGCTTGACCTGTTCGCGATCGGATATGTCGCACGGCACAGCCATTACTTCGGCAGCCACTTCATCCAAAGCCATACGTGCCCGCGACAATTCTTCCGGGTCGCGTGCACAGATCGCCAACTTGCAACCTTGTTTGGCGAATTCCTGCGCCATCAAAAAGCCTAATCCGCGCGATCCACCAGTGATGAATACCACTTTGCCGCGCAAATCGATCTCACTATCGCGAATGATCAGCTCGCGCGCTAACACACCCACGCCGCCGATCAGGGCGAAAACGCTCAGCGGATTAAGACGCGGTCGGCGCATTGAGGTCTCCCAATCCGTTCGGCGTGCGCGTGATGTTCTCGAACGGCTTGAGCACCACCTTAATGCAATTGTCTTTCTTATCGTGGAACATCTTGTATGCTTTAGGCGCATCTTCCAGCGGGAACGTATGCGAGATCACAAACGTCGGATCGATTGCGCCCTGCTGAATGCGCTCCAGCAAACGCGGCATATACTTGTGAACGTGCGTTTGGCCCATCTTGAAAGTCAGACCCTTGCCGAACGCCGCACCAATGTTGAATTTGTCCATGATACCGCCATACACGCCAGGGATCGACACCGTACCGCCCTTACCGCACGCCTGAATCGCTTGTCGCAAAACGTGACCGTGATCAGTCACCATGTGCGTTGCGTTCATCACATTGTCGTACCACGCGTCAGGCGTTGCGCCGTGCGCTTCCAGGCCGACCGAGTCGATACATGCGTCGGGGCCGCGCCCGTTAGTCATGTCATTGAGCGTGCCGACGACGTGCTGATCTTTGTAGTTGATCGTTTCCGCGCCTGCTTTTTCCGCCATGCTCAACCGATCGGGGAAGCGGTCGATCGCGATCACGCGTTCCGCGCCGAGCATGAAGGCGCTCTTGATCGCGAACAATCCGACTGGCCCACAGCCCCATATGGCGACCGTTGCGCCGGGCTGAATGTTGCAATTTTCAGCGGCCATGTAGCCTGTCGGGAAAATATCGGACAGGAACAGGACTTGCTCGTCGGTCAGATTTTCCGGGACGTGGAACGGTCCTACATCGGCAAATGGCACGCGCACATATTGCGCCTGACCGCCTGCGTAACCGCCCATCATGTGCGAATAGCCAAACAATCCCGAACCTGAATAGCCATACATCACTTCGGCCATATGTGCGTTGGGGTTGGAGTTATCACACAGCGACCACTGATCATGTTCGCAATAATGACAATGTCCACACGCAATTGTGAACGGCACGACCACGCGATCGCCCACTTTGAGCTTGCTTTTATCAACGCCCTTGCCAACTTCCATCACTTCGCCCATGAACTCATGGCCGAGAATATCGCCCGCTACCATTGACGGGATCACGCCGTCGTACAAATGCAAATCCGAGCCACAAATGGCGGTCGTGGTGATCTTAATAATGGCGTCGTGGGGGTTGATCAACTGCGGATCAGGGACGGTTTCAACGCTGACATCGTAGGCTTTGTTCCAGCATAGTGCTTTCATGAAAAGTTGTCCTTTGAAGATTATAGACTGGTATGAGTTGTGAGAAAAAGTTGCGACACGCGCTCATTCTGAAAGCACTAAATGAGACTACGTGCCGCCACTTAGCGGTCAAACGATTACTTGCGACCGGACGATTGCCCTTCAGTGGTGGCAACTTCGCCAGCTTCCATCAGTTCTTTGAAGTGTTGCAGGTCGTCCGCCACCTGCTGATTCGGCTCGGAGCTGAGCAGCTTGGCAAATGCCGCACCAATCGCACCAGCGGGCGGATCATACTTCAGCGATACGGAAATGATTGTGCCACGTCCGGCAGGGGCGGGCTTGAATTGCACCGATCCGGCATTCGGCACACTTGCGCCATCCAATGAACGCCAACCGATCAGTTCGTTGTGCTTTTCGTTGATGATCTCGGCGTCCCATTCGATCGGAATGTTCAAGGGACCCTTGGCGATCCAATGCGAACGGGTCGCGCTGAGCATGGTCACCGATTTGAGATGCTCCATGATGTTCGGCAGATTTTCAAAGTTCCGCCAATAGCTGAACAATTCTTGTACCGGACGGTTGACGGTGATGCTCTTATCAACGCGAATGCCTGCGTGATGCGGCACGCTGATCTGATCGCTCCAACCTGTCGTGGCCGTGTTGACGCCTGTTGCCTGATAAATGTAGCAGTGGCCGGTCACGCCACGCCGAATCGCCTCAGCACCTGCTAAGGCCAAACCTAATCCTGCTGCGTTACCGCGCGTCAGCCCGAAAATGGCCGCCGCACTGCCAGCGATTACGGAGACGACGCGCTCCGGCTCGCTCACATTGGTCTTGATATCACTGCCTTCTTGGTGTTGTGATTGACTGGTGGGTCTCGACGTCATAATCGTTGTGCATCCTGTTAAAATCATGTTCAATCGATGCCTGAAAGTAAGCAATTGCTATGCCATTTGATTCGTACTGCGATAACTGCGATATAGGGCTAAAATGGGGTGTGCATTATGTAATGTGCATCATGTGGGCATTCCCTTTGCTTGACCCCTGATCATCAGAGAAAAGGATTTTTAACGTGGATTACGTACATCTTGGGCGTACCGGACTGCGCGTCAGCCCGCTGTGTTTGGGCACTATGAATTTTGGGCCGCAGACCACCGAACCCGATAGCGATGCGATCATGGATCACGCGCTGGAATTGGGGATTAACTTTTTCGATACCGCCGACGTGTATGGTTGGAAGCGCGGCGAAGGCGTCACTGAACAGATCGTAGGACGCTGGTTTGCGCAAGGCAACGGACGGCGGGACAAAGTGGTGATCGCCACCAAAGTTTATGGCGATATGGGTGATGGCGCGAACGACTCGAAGCTGTCGGCCTATCACATCCGCAAAGCGTGCGAAGATAGTTTGAAGCGTCTCCAAACCGATCACATCGATTTGTATCAGATGCACCACGTCGATCGCGCTACGCCCTGGGAAGAAATCTGGCAGGCGATGGAGCAGCTCGTGCGCGAAGGCAAAGTGATCTACGTGGGCAGCAGCAATTTTGCAGGCTGGCACATCGCGCAAGCCAACAGCATCGCGCAAACCCGTCACTTCATGGGCTTGGTGTGCGAACAAAGTCTGTACAACCTGGCGGCGCGTACCATTGAGTTGGAAGTCGTTCCGGCCTGTAAAGAATTCGGCTTAGGGATCATTCCGTGGAGTCCGTTAGCGGGTGGTTTTCTGGCGGGCACTTCAACCGATGGCAAAGGCCGCCGTGCTACTGATGCACGCGTACAAGCACGCATGGAAAAGATGCGCCCGCAGATCGAACGCTATGAGGCGTTCTGCAAAGAGATAGGCGAGCAGCCTGCCGATGTGGCGCTGGCCTGGCTGCTGCACAACCCAATCGTGACTGCGCCGATCATCGGACCGCGCACGATGGAGCAGCTTGACGGCAGCTTGCGCACATTGGAGATCAAGTTCTCGCCAGAGCAGCTCAAAACACTCGACGAGATTTGGCCGGGTCCCGGTGGCACTGCGCCGGAAGCCTACGCCTGGTAATTTATCGATAGGATTGGGCACGGCGCTAAAGCAACCGTGCTCAAACAGAAAACGCGTACCTAACTGGTTTCAGCCCCGGTCTTGAGGCCGGGGTTAATGTTTTATAGGAAAACCTCAACCGTGACCTTTCCGTTGATCCTTGACGATACTTTACAACTGCGTCCGCTCACTCAGGCGGATGCCGAAACGTTATTTATGCTGTTGGAGCAAAATCGCGCACATCTTGATCAGTGGTTGCGCTGGTCAGGGCGCGTCAAAACGCTGGACGATGCACGCGCGTACATCGGTCGCTTCGAGCAAAAATTGGCGGACGCTGACGGCTTTCATCTGGGTATCTGGTTCGCGGATCAATTGGTAGGCGGTTTGGGCTGCCACTTTCTCAATCGCGAAAGCAACAAAACGGAGATCGGCTACTGGTTGATCGCGAATACTACCGGAAAAGGTTTGGTGACGCGGGCTGCTAAAGCGGTGATCGATTATCTGTTCGCGACCGAAAACATGCACCGCATCGAGATTCAGTGCGGCGTCGAGAATGTGCACAGCCGCGCCGTACCGGAGCGGTTGGGGTTTGTGAACGAAGGCGTCAAGCGCGAATCGGATTGGATCACAACGCGCTACGTCGATCATGTGATGTATTCGATGCTGGCTGACGAGTGGAAAGAAAAACAGCGCGCATGAGCTTGGCCGAAAAAATCCTGAAATATGGCGATCATATTCAGGATGTGGATTATATTCAAGCCTTATTCACTGAACATCCTGTAAGTGCTGTGCTTGACTCGTTACATACCTTGCTCAATGGGCAAGCTGAACCGCATATCGATCAGTATGGCAGTTCCGATGTGCAATCGGCGGGGTTGTTCATTCGTGATGTTATTTTGTTAGTGCCTGAATCAATCAGCGGTGATTTCCGTGCTCAGCTTTTTGCGTCACCCGTTACTGCGGATTTGGAACGGCTGCTTTTTTCTGACGATTACGACGATCGGCATAGTGCTGTGTATGTATTAGGCAAAATCGGATCGACCAACAGTATTCCCGCGCTTCATCAGGCATTTGATCACTTTTTGAATGATGATCCGCTGATTTTGCCAGACTTGATTTTCGAGATACGCTGGCTGCAAGGGCAAATCGACCGTACTTTAGTGGTAGATGAACCCTTGATCGATGCAATGGTTGCCAACTCGCACTTTTTAGTTCGGTGGAGCGCACTTGATGTAATAGACCGACACGGTTGTCATAGCGATCAAACCCGTACAAAGTTGAACTACCTTGAGCGTTTGCGACACGATGAAAATCCGTGGTTGCGTGCCGAGGCTGAGTACAATTATCAGGATTGCCTATATCAAGAACGCACACACAATCTGCCCAAGCTAGAGCGCAGAGCACAACATAAATTGCACAAAGTCGAGATGGCGCCGCTAAAGCCGAAAATAGACTTTTTTGGAATTAAAATAGGGTTCTTGAATTATTTGAGTCAAAATGGCAGTCAGCGCAGCTTTCAGCTTGTTGACCTGGAACAGTTTTTCAAAAAGCTGGTACAAGAAACCAGCAGGGCATAGCGCACTATACCGGATATTGAATCACCGTCACGGGTTGTGTACACTCATCGGTTGTCACATTGATGAAGGTAGTTTCTCCGACCTGCCAGCGTCCACGATCCTGATGAATATGCCCAAATAGATGCAGCTTGGGCGCGACTTTCTGAACGCGCAGCAGCAACTCACGGCAACCTGTGCGCTCATGATTGGTGCCATCACCAATACCATATGGCGGCCCGTGCGTGATTAGCACGTCGGTATCATCAGGTATCAGTGCCCATTTCTCAGCTAATGGAGCGCCTTCAGGTAAATTGAACGCCCAATGATAAAACTCCGGCGTCCACGGGCTGCCATAAAAGCGGATACCTTCAAGCGTGTATGCCTCATCTTGCAGATAAATGAAGTTCTCGAATAAGGATCGGGCAGCATCTGGCTTGCGTTCAAAAGCGAAGTCGTGATTTCCGGCGATGATGATCTTGTAGCGATGGGGCAGCACGGCTAAAAAATCGCGTGCTTCCGTAAGCTCCACAAGCGATCCGATTCTGGACATATCGCCTGCATAAATGAGCACGTCCCCGTCCGGCACAACGAGTCCTGCATGGAAGTTATGCGTATCGGCCATTGCTACGATTGTCAACATGATGAGTATCCTCGTGAGCCTGAACTATTCGCCAAATTCTAACGCAATCTATCCACAATTTCGCCCACAGAAAGTTGTCAGGTCACCCGAACATTTGTTATAATCGGACGGTTCTAATACATGATTCGGGGAGTCGATACCCAGTATGACCCAGGATAAAATCATTGTTCGCGGCGCGCGTGAGCACAACCTTAAAAATGTCGATGTGGACATTCCGCGCGATAAGCTGGTCGTGATTACTGGACTGTCGGGCAGCGGCAAATCGTCGCTGGCCTTTGATACGATTTTCGCGGAAGGACAGCGCCGCTACGTCGAGTCGCTATCGGCCTATGCGCGGCAGTTCGTCGGCCAACTGGAAAAGCCGGATGTCGATCAGATCGAAGGGCTATCGCCTGCGGTATCGATCGATCAAAAGGGCGTCAGTTCCAATCCACGTTCGACCGTCGGCACCGTGACTGAGATTTACGACTATCTGCGCTTGCTGTACGCGCGCGTCGGCATTCCGCATTGCCCGGTGTGTGGTGAACGGGTCATTGCACAGAGCGCCCAACAAATTGTCGAGAACGTCGAAAAGATGGCAGAAGGCAGCCGTATTCAGGTGCTCGCGCCGCTGATCAAGGATCGCAAAGGTCGCCACGAGAAAATATTCGAGGATGTGCGTAAGGCGGGTTTTGTGCGCGTGCGCGTGAACGGCTTTGTGCATGACATTGAAGAGCAGATCGATTTGCCGCGCTACGAAAATCACACGATCGAAGTGGTCGTGGATCGCTTGGTGATTCATCATTTCGACGATCCGAACGGTGAGGAAATGCAATCCGCCCGTTCGCGCCTGACCGACTCGATCGAAACGGCGCTGGAAATGGGCGAAGGGCTGGTCATTATCAATGACGTGACTATCAGCGATGCACCCGTCGATCACCTGTTCAGCGAGAAGTTGGCGTGCGTTCACGGCCATATCAGCTTGCCGGATATTGAGCCGCGCACGTTCAGTTTCAATAACCCAAACGGCGCTTGCCCCGATTGTCAGGGATTGGGCGTTCGGTTGGAAGTCGATCCCGATTTGGTAGTGCCGAATGCTGATCTGACCTTGGATGAAGGTGCGTTGAGCGATGACGCATGGCCGCAATCGTCGGATAGCGCGAGCATGGCGCTGATGGTGGCCGTGTGCGACGACAACAAGATTCCGCGCAATAAGTCGTGGCGCGAATTGAACGATAAGCAGCGCGACGTTATTTTGTACGGCACCAAAGATCGGCGCTACGCAGTCGGTTACGACTCCAGCAGCGGCGATCGGCGTGTGTACAACGCCACTTTTGAGGGCGTAATCGGTCAGATCAACCGCCGTTTCGAGCAAACTACGTCCGACTACATGCGCGAAAAGTATCAGACGCTCATGTCCGAGCGCCCCTGCCCAACCTGCAAAGGCAAGCGCTTACGCCCTGAAGCGCTCGCGGTCACGGTGGGTGATGTGTCGGTGTATGACGTGAGCCGGATGCCCGTCAATCGTTTGCGCGATTGGGTAACGTCCCTGCGCGGCAGCAACGGCCACCCATCCTTGCTCAACGAACGCGATCAGTTGATCGGCTATCAGGTGCTCAAAGAGATCGACTCGCGCGTGGGCTTTTTGGCCGATGTGGGACTCGATTATCTGACGATGGCGCGTTCAGCGGGGTCGCTCAGCGGTGGTGAAGCGCAGCGTATTCGGCTCGCCACACAGATCGGCAGCCAACTGACGGGCGTGCTGTACGTGCTGGATGAACCGTCGATCGGGCTTCATCAGCGGGATAATGCGCGCTTGATTCGCACGCTCGAAAAGATGCGCGATCTTGGTAACTCTCTGCTGGTAGTCGAGCATGACGACGATACTATGCGCGCCGCCGATTGGATCATCGATATGGGTCCTGGCGCGGGCGAACATGGCGGCAACGTGATCGCACAGGGCACGCCCGAACAGATCATGAACGACCCGAACAGCATCACCGGCGCGTACCTGTCTGGTCGCCGCCGTGTCGCGATTCCTGAGCAGCGCCGCCCCGGTAACGGTAAGTTTTTGCGGATCAAGGGCGCGCGCGAAAACAACTTGAAAGGGATCGATGTCGATATTCCGCTCGGCAAGTTGATCGTGATTACAGGCGTGAGTGGCAGCGGCAAATCGACGTTGCTGGTCGAAATCCTGTACAAGCGGATGGCGCAAGTGATCAACCGCGCACATGATCGACCTGGCGCGCACGATTCGATCGAAGGGATCGATCAACTCGACAAGATCATCAACATCGATCAGTCACCGATTGGCCGTACGCCGCGCAGCAATCCTGCGACATATACCAAGATGTTCGACAACATTCGCACACTGTACTCCGATCTGCCGGAAAGCAAGATACGTGGCTACGGGCCAGGCCGTTTCAGCTTCAATGTGAAGGGCGGGCGCTGCGAAAACTGCGAAGGTCAGGGCGTGTTGCAAATCGAAATGCAGTTCTTGCCAGACATTTTCGTACCGTGCGATGTATGTCACGGCGCACGTTACAACCGCGAAACGTTGCAAGTCAAATACAAAGATAAGAGCATTGCGGATGTGTTGAGCATGACCGTTAGCGAAGGGCTGGAGTTCTTCGCCAACATGCAAACGTTGTATCGTCCGCTGCGCACGTTGAACGAAGTCGGGTTAGGCTATATCCGCATCGGGCAACCTGCCACTACCATGTCCGGCGGTGAAGCGCAGCGCGTCAAGCTGAGCCGTGAGCTGAGCAAGCGCGGCACGGGTCGCACGCTGTACGTGTTGGATGAACCGTCCACCGGCTTACATGCTGCCGATGTGGAACGGCTGATCATCGTGTTGCAGGCATTGGTTGAGCAGGGCAATACCGTCGTGATCATCGAACACAACCCGGACATCATCAAGGTAGCCGACTGGCTGATCGACATCGGGCCGGAAGGCGGCGATCGCGGCGGTTATCTGGTGGCAGCGGGCACGCCGGAGGACATTATGCGCGTGCCGGAGAGCTATACCGGGCAGTTCCTGGCCGAGTATATGATGGGCGTGAAGTAAGACAGTCTACTTCACAAAAGCGTCGTTCCACAATTGGGGAAAGTAACGCTCCACTTTCCCCAACGGAGTTAACGGGTTGTTATCTATTGGTAAAACCTCGAGTTGAAAGGGTGCTGATGCCCAAGTCGCTGTTTCAAAACGCGGATAATATTTAAGTTGACCCCCTGAATTTCCGTACCATTCAAATAAACGTCCATTTTGCTCATTGCCAACCAGCCGGTTTTGTTGATCTTTGTTAATAGGAAAATTCCACCGCAAAGTTTTGGGGTCTGGCAAACGAAATGGAAATTGGTAAAGTTGGTAGAAACCACTCGAGCTATTCCATGAAAGCAGTAAATAGAAACTTCGTTCACGATCGATATTGACAATTTTTTTATTTAGCTTGATTGATGTATGCCATTGCTCTACCGTTTGAATGATCAAACTACCGACTGCTTCAGGGGATGCTTTATAGTCAGCACGGGTTAAACCATTTTTTTCTAAGGCTTGCCAAAACGTTTTAGACGCGTTAGATAACTCAAGATGCGCACGTACCTGCCCTTTGTTTTCCTTCATTTTACAGGAAATTCCATAACAAATTCCTACAAGGCTGTTATCGGTCAGCACAACGTCTAAGATTTGTTTACCTTCCGTGGCTTTTCCTTTGAAAACATATGCAACTGTACGTTCAAAATCACGCCAGCCGGGCAGCGTATAGTCGCTGCTTTGGAGCTGCCCGCTACCATCTTGATAGGTGCTTAATAGCAATCGTATTTGTTCAATTTCACGCTGTGATGGAATGTGCAATTTAGAATTATCAGCGGTTGCAAATGAATTATCAGCCATAGTTGCATTCCTTTTTATGGGACCAGGGTTTATATCAATTTCATCTTTTAGAAGTTGATCGGTCGTTACGTTGAACAGGCGTGCGATACTCAAAACGAAGTCTGCCGTCGGCTTTTTTTTCCCCATTTCAATCTCACTAAGATAACCATGCGCACTGTATCCAAGTTCAATTGCTAATGCTTTGAGCGTTAGCCCTGACGCAATTCGTAATTGATGAATCTTCTGACCAAAAAGCTGCATAGTGATTTGACAAAAAATCCAATCGGTGATATTATGTCTCCATTAGAGACGAATTGATCTTTGAGGAACATCTATGGTTGACTCAACTGGCTACAAGATGCTCAATAGCCCGTTCAAATGGGTAGGCGGCAAGTCACGCCTTAGAAAATACATTGTTGCAGCACTTCCTGAACATAGCTGTTATGTTGAACCGTTCGCAGGCGCTGCATGGGTGTTATTTGGTAAACCGCCGAGTGCCGTAGAAGTCATCAACGATCTCGACCAGGATTTGGTGACATTTTTTCGGGTTGTCAAAGAGAAACCAGATGAGCTGATCGCATCCTTTGAATGGGAACTTGTTGCGCGTGCCGAATTTGAGCGTTTAGCAGGATTAGACGCTTCGCAGTTGACCGATGTGCAACGCGCGCATCGATTTTACTACTTAATTATGGCAGGTTGGGGCGGCGAATTCAAGTATCCGCGTTTTCAAACGAGCATCAGTGATGGTGGACATGGCAATCGTTTAATCGGTGCGTTAAAGACTTTACGAGAACGGCTTGAACCTGTTCATGCGCGTCTACGTACTGTTATTATCGAGAATCTAGACTGGCTAGACTGCGTTGATCGTTACGATAAAACAAAGACACTGATGTATCTTGATCCGCCCTACCCTGAAAATAAATGCAACTATGTTCACAATATGCGGAGTTGGGAAGAGCATCAGCGGCTTGCTGAGCGACTCGCCCAAACACAATGCCATTGGCTTATTTCTTCCTATGATACTCCCCAGATACGAACTTTATTTGATGGGTATTCAATTTGTTCCTTGGCTTCGTTTTCAGGCATGGACACAAGCAAAGCAAAAAGTGGCCGCACGTTGAACCAAGAGGTGCTTATTGCAAATTTTCCTATCGCGTTGCAAAACGATTTGAGTACGGCGCACCTACAGCCTGGATTGCTGCTTGACCCATAAATAAAATGTGCAGGCTGAAAACTTAACATTTTCAGTCTACATGCTCAACAGCGGCAGTTAGCTGGCGATCGCGTCGATCGCCGCGAGTTCTTGCACGCTGAATTCCAGATGTGCAAGCGCCGCCACATTCGCTTCGACTTGTTGAACGCTGCTCGCGCCGATCAATGCCGACGTCATGCCCGGATGGCGCAGTACCCACGCGATCGCCATTTGTGCGAGTGTTTGGCCGCGTGCTTGCGCAAGGTCGTTCAGCTTTCGGATTTGTGACAGGCGGTCGTCGGTCAAGTCGTTCTCCTTCAGCGCGCCGGACGGTTTGGATGCGCGCGAACCTTCTGGAATCCCTGCCAGGTAGCGATCTGTCAACATGCCTTGTGCCAAAGGTGAAAAGGCGATGCAGCCGATCCCTTCTTCGTTGAGTGTGCGCAGCAGCGCGGGTTCTACCCAACGATTGAAGATGCTATACACCGGCTGATGAATCAGACAGGGCGTGCCGAGATCGCGCAAAATGCTGGCGGCTTGCTGAGTTTGTTCCGGCGAATAAGACGAGATGCCGACGTACAACGCTTTTCCCTGACGAACGGCGTGATCAAGCGCGCCCATCGTTTCTTGTAGCGGCGTGTTCGGATCGAAACGGTGACTGTAGAAAATATCCACATATTCCAAGCCCATGCGCTTCAAACTCTGATCGAGACTCGCCAGTAAATATTTGCGCGTGCCGAATTCACCATACGGCCCCGGCCACATCAGATAGCCCGCTTTTGACGAGATGATCAGTTCATCGCGGTACGGACGGAAATCCTGCGCAAAGATTCTGCCAAAGTTTTCCTCAGCAGAGCCGGGCGGTGGCCCGTAGTTGTTGGCAAGATCGAAATGGGTGATGCCCAAATCGAACGCGCGGCGCAGCATTGCTCGCCCATTTTCCAGCGTATCGATACCGCCAAAGTTATGCCAGAGGCCGAGCGACAAGGCAGGCAGCAGCAAGCCGCTCCGCCCGGTGCGCCGATAGGTCATGCTGTCGTAGCGTTGTGCGACAGGTAGATAATTCATCAAATACCTCACAAGGGGTGCTGATCAATCGGGTTGATCAGTCAGGTTGAACCGCAACTATAACACCATCCGCCGTGCATCGGGTTACAAACACTCATCTTTCATGGCTGTCAAGCGTCACATCACCCGAAACGTTTTATCATCAGCGTATAGCACGGCGACTGGCGTACCCTCTTGTGGTAAAGTCGCGCTGTCCAGGTCATTGCGATATGTGCTTTCTTTGCGTATTAAGATTTGACCCGTAGGCGAGCGAAATGCGTACTTGAGATTAATCGAGTAGCTGCTTTTAACTTTGCTTCCAGTGCATTGCACAACTTCGCCAACGATGAACTGGCCTGTCTGGGTAAGGCGTCGGGTGCGCTGTTGAGAACGGCGCGCCATTACCACGCATACGAGCAGGAGCACAAATAAGATAATCGCCACAGGGATCATGGTGTTTTCGATGTGCTCGGTATACTGACCTGCTAAGCGCGCAGTATTCGGATCGTCCGGCAGAAAGCTGATAGGCATGGATGCGCCAATTGCGAGTTCACCATAGGCGAAGCCGCCGATACTTTCGTTAACTGCAAATTCCTGACCTTCGTGAGGGCCAGCCGTTGCCATAAACACTATGGTCAACACGTAATGCGTCGTTGTGCCATTTTTATTACTAGTGGTATAGGTATGGTGTCCTGTAATGGTGCCCTGTGTCTCATGACCTTGTGCAGCGAGTGCTCGTTGGGTTGACCATTCCGGGTACAAAAATATACCAAAAACGACCGCAACAAACAGCACTATGCCAATCATAAACAGCCATATCTGTGAATTTGCGATTTTCTGCGAAGTGCCTTCAACAAACGCGCGGTTACCGTCATTGAACAAAAACATTCCGGGTGGTTTCACAAAAGATGCTCGTGATATTCCCATCATAGGTGCTGAGTCGGACGATGCATTGAACGGGGCAGGTGCGCCGTCCTTTGTACTCGAGTCATGCAAAGCGCCGCATACGGGACACACATCGCCAACGATATGCTGCGTAGCACAATTTGGGCAAGCCCATTGCATCGTCCCGGATGTTGGGCGGGTTTCTATGGGTGGTGACTGCGACATAGTGATAGTTAATCTCGAACTTTCTCATGCGCTGGGCGTGTTGACGCTTAATCGGAAAGATGTTTGCAGTATAGTACAAACAGGCTAAAAGCGCTGACAGGTTCGGAATCCCTATCTCGCCAAAACAGTCGTCAAATATTCAAATACGGCGAATAGGCGATCGACGAACCGACCCACGTTTTACCTACGTTGAAGCGCACGCCCATCATGCGCCCTTTGCTCATCCGTACCAGATTGCCGATCATGCGCGGCGCTTCACTGCCATTCCAGATGCCCATGATACGTACTTCAGCGTTGGCGTAGCCGTCCGGCGTTTCGACCAGCGGTGCGTACTGCACTTTGTGCTGAAGAATGTAGTTGTCTCTGTTGGGCAGCGCATCCAATTGAGCGGATGTAATGTCCAGTTCGATACCTGCGCCGGAGAACAAGAACAGCGGCTTGAGTACGAAGTTTTCCAGATCGGGCGGATAGTGCATCAGGTCGCGCAAAAAGTACGCTTCGGACGTGTACGGGTTGTGCAGTAGTGGCAGCGAATACTTGCTGATCTTGTAGAACCAATTCGGGTGGCCGACCCATGTCACATCGACAGCTTCACTCAACCATTCGGTATCAGACGCTGAGAGCGCCATGAACTGCGGATCGTCGCGGATCAGCCGATTGTAGATGCGTGTGATCGGTATCGTCCGCCCATCGCGCTCGTAGAAAAGCGTCCGTCCATGGCGTTTAATATCGCTGACGCACACGCTGCGAATGCCGAGCAGCGCCTCAGTGCAGGCAAAATCCATGCGCGTCTTTTGTTGATCGGGCTGCGCATCCATCAAGACGACCTGTTCGGGATCGCTATCCGCAATGATCGTCTGGCGCAGGAGTTCAACGTAGCCGTCATAATCGAGGCCGTTGAAGTAGGCACTGAGATCGGCTGGAATGTCGAAATATTCGCGCGTCTTGCTATCCAGATAGGCTTGAAAAGCGAACAGCGACGGGAAGCCTTGCAGTTCGATCAAACGCGGCACGTAACGCCCGCTGGTATCCTGACAAATGGCAAAATCGAACTGTAAAAAAGTGCTGTGTGCGTCTTCATTCGGCACGGCATAGCCTGTAGGCAGCGCATCACGAGTACGCGCTTTATAGTCGTCGGTTTGCAGCGTGGCAATGATCGTTTCACAGGCATTGAGCAGATCGTCGCGTAATTCGCGGCTCAAAAAGAGCGGCGTCTCGGATACTTTGAAGCCGATCGGGTAGCGGTAGGCGGTATCCATATCGTGAATGAATCGGTCGTAACGAGATTGCTGGAAAGCGGCATTGTAGCGGGTGCGAAGCGTGCGGATCATGCGCTATTGTCTCTATTGAATGGTTCGCGGTTGAATTGTTAAGAAAAACGGGTAAGTGCTTAATGCTAGCGGAAAACGGTATAATCGGAAAGGGATTCTAAGCCGAAAAGGTTGTGCAGTATGACTGATCAAGTTGCCACTGATAAACTTTTAATTGAACATCAAAATAACATTACCACGCTGACGATCAACCGCGCGCGCGTCAAAAATGCGGTGGACGCCGAAACGATGATCGCACTCGGTGACGCGATCAAAACCTGTGACGAGCACAGCACGACGCGCGTCGTGGTGATCACGGGTGCAGGCGGCGCATTTTCGTCGGGCGCAGATATTACAATGGCGATGCAAGGCGGCGTGACCCCGGCCAACGTATACAGCGTGCTGACCGACGCTTATGCGCCCGCCCTGCACGCGATCCGCGCCTGCCCATGGCCTGTGATCGCAGCGGTGGACGGCATGGCGGCGGGCATTGGCTGCGATCTGGCGTTGACCTGTGATTTGCGGTTGGTATCGGAGCGCGGTGCATTCGCGGAATTGTTCATCCGCGTGGGGCTGGTGCCGGATGGTGGCGGAACGTACTTACTGCCGCGTTTGGTGGGGCTTGGCAAGGCGCTCGAAATGATGTTCACGGGCGAGACGGTCAGCGCACAAGAAGCGCTCAGCTTAGGCTTAGCCAATAAAGTGTACCCAACCGAAACGTTTTACGAATCAGTGCGTACCTATGCTGAAAAGCTGAGCAAACAATCGCCACTGGCTTTAATTCGTGGCAAGCGCGCCATGCTCGCTGCGCTGCATGACAGTTCGCTGGCCGAGTCAATGGCGCGCGAAGCGGCTTATCAGCGCGAAATATTCCAGAGTGAAGATGGGTTCGAAGGCTTCCGCGCCTTCTTGGAAAAGCGTCCGCCGCATTGGACAGGTCGCTGAACGGGGTAATCGGTGAGAAAACTTTTGGGGCTGACACTTACAATGCTGCTCTTTTTTAGCGTGTTTCCAGCACATCGCACGTCACGCCGCGCACTGGCACAATCGCAGGCAGCGCGGCTGGTGCCGGAGATCATCGCGCGCAGGCCGCATGATACGAGCGCGTTCACGGAGGGGTTGATCTGGCAAGGGGGTACGCTGTACGAAAGCTCCGGCGAATACAATACGTCCACTTTGCGTCAGGTGGATGAGCTGAGCGGCCAGATCATTCGCAAGATCAGCGTTCCCGCCAGCTTTTTCGCCGAAGGGATCGCTATAGTCGATCAGCGCTTGATCCAGCTCACCTGGCAAGAGCACACTGCCTTTGTATATGACCCGGCCACTTTCGCTAAAATCGGCCAATTCGCTTATGACGGCGAAGGGTGGGGATTGTGCTACGACGGCGCTCAGTTGTACATGAGTAACGGCAGCAGCACGGTCAGCGTGCGCGATCCGAGCACGTTCGCGATCACCCGTCAAATTCCGGTGCTGTTGGATGGCGCGCCGATCGATCAAATCAACGAACTGGAATGTGTGGGCAATTCACTGTATGCGAATGTCTGGCAAACCGATCACATTTTGCAGATCGATAAAACGAGCGGACAAGTCACCGCCGTGATCGACGCCAGCGGGCTGCTCACGCCGGACGAACGCACCCTGACCGGGCCGGATGGCGTGCTGAACGGCACCGCCTACGATCCACAGCGCGATCTGTTCATGATCACAGGCAAGCTGTGGCCGTGGCTGTTTGAAGTGCGCTTTGTGCCTGCCAACACACTATTTTGAACTGCGCACGGTTATACGGAGATTTTGAGGATGGAAAATCAATGGTGGCAGGGTCAACCCGTGCTGGAAGTTGCGGTTGGCGGCAATATCACTACCCGCGAACAAGCCTTCACGCTGTCAAAAACCATCGTGGATGATATTGAAGCATCACATTATCCACATGTGATCGTCATTCTCGACCTCAGCAAATTAGGTCAATCACCTAACGCGGCGTCGTTGATCGGTGGCAACTTGCCGCAAACCAACAAGATCGAGCATCTGGTGATGATCAACGCGCCGATGTTATTTCGCATGGCGACCATGCCGCTTGTGCATTTGCGCGATAAGCTGCACTTTTTGGGCAATCCGGCGGCGGCCAAGGTAAAGGCGCAGGAATTGCTCCCACGGCTGCCGAAACTATAATGCTGATTCACTGCTAAACTAAGGAAAACTCGTAATGACTGATAAAACTAACAGCACCTTGCCCGCGACCATGAGCGCCGTCGTTGTTCACAGCTTCGCGCAGGGGCTGGAGGGCACGCGCGTTGAACAGCGCCCCGTTCCACAGCCCGCCTCCGGCGATGTGCTGATCAGAATAGCGGCGTCGGTCATTAATCCGTCCGATTTGATGTTCATTCAAGGCAAATACATCAAAAAGCTGCTGCCTGTGATCGGCGGCTTTGAAGGGGCGGGTACAGTGGTTGCCGTCGGCGCTGATCTGGTAGCTGAGCAGTGGATCGGCAAGCGCGTACATTGCCTGAGCGCAGAAGGTGACGGCACCTGGGCAGCTTATATGCTGACGAAAGCTGCCAACTGCGTGCCGTTGGACGACTCGATCGATTTTGAACAGGGTGCGATGTTGGTGGTCAACCCACTCACGGCCTGGGCGTTACTGGACAGCGTGCGCAGTCAGAATGGTACGGCGGTGGTGCAAACGGCAGCCGCCAGCGCACTCGGCAAGATGATCAATCGGTTGGGCGCGCGCTGGAATATTCAGGTGATCAATGTGGTGCGCCGTCCCGAACAAGTCGCGGAACTGCGCGCAATGGGGGCCGAGCATACGCTGAGCAGCGAAGACGCCGATTTTGATCAGCAGTTACGCGAACTGTGCCACACCGCAGGCGCAAAACGCGCTTTCGATGCAGTCGGCGGTGAGCTGACCGGACGCGTTTTACAAGCCATGCCGAGCGGCTCACGTATTACCGTTTTTGGCGGATTGTCCGAGCAGCCATGCCTGATTCCCGTCGATCAATTCATCATGCGCAATAAAGTTGTCGATGGTTTTTGGCTGTCTACCTGGCTGCCGAGCCAAAAGCGCGAAACGATCGGACGCGCTTTTCAGGAGATGCAGGCGCTCAGCGCAGGTGAGCTGCAAAGCACAGTACGGGCGCGCTATCGACTTGAAGACGCTGCGCAAGCCTTTCAGGATTACAGCCAGCATATGAGCGCTGGCAAAGTTTTGTTCACGCCGGAATAGGAATGTACTAAGATAGACAAGATGCTAGAAACTTCTGAAACTACTTCTATAACAACCGCTGAAACGCACGATCAACCCGCTGATTATCGCGATCAGGTGCGGCGCGCGGTGTTGGCCGATCCAAATTTTGCACAGTTGACGCTCAAAGGACAGCGCAAGGGTGAGCCGCTGGCGTGGCGTCAAATTGTGGTGCGACCGGTTCACATCAAGAACGATCGCTATTTGCAGTTCTCATATTTCAACGATCGGCAAGACATCACCAAAAACTATCGCGGTTCGGAAGCGGCAGCCCGTCTTGATGAAGCGTTGGCGCTGCCGTTCAGCGCGATCCATGTGCAAAGCACCGCCGACGATTGGCATGTGCAAATCACTAAAAAGGGCACGCCGATCATTCACCGTGACAACAAACGAGATAGTCTGCGCGATCCGAACCGCGCCGATACTCCGCCAACCCCGCCCGCGCTGGCACACGATCACGAGAAGAAGCTGCCGCTGCCTGCCGATCACCCGGACGCTTATTTGCAATCAGTGGGCATCATGGACGCGAACGGTAAAATTCGGCCAGCCATGCACGCCAAGTTTGCGCAGGTCAACGCCTTTTTGACGCTGCTCGATCACGAATTAGATCAGCCGTTTGCACAAACACCGCTGGAAATTCTGGATTGCGGCTGCGGATCGGCTTATCTGTCGTTTGCGGCTTATCACTATCTGAACGATGTGCGCCACTTGCCTGCCCGCCTGACTGGAATCGACACAAACGGTAAGCTGATCGACAAGGATACGCTCGGCGCAGCGCAGCTTGGCTATGACGGCGCGTGCTTTGCCAACGCCGCAATCATCGATTATGCGCCGACCGTGCCACCTGATATTCTGTTGGCGCTGCACGCCTGCGATACGGCTACCGATGAAGCGATCGCGCTAGGCATTCGATCGGGCGCGCGTGTGATTCTGTGTGCCCCGTGCTGTCACCACGATTTGCGCAAGCAACTTGAGGCCGTCACTCCCTTCGAGCCAGTGCTGCGCCACGGCATTCTGAAGCAGCGCATGGCCGAACTGCTGACCGACTCGTTTCGCGCACTGTTTTTGCGCATGATGGGCTACAAGACGGATGTAATCGAGTTCGTGTCACCGGAACATACCGATAAAAACGTGATGATCCGCGCTGTCAAAAGCGATGCATCTGCCAGCACTACTGCTGACGCGATTAGCGAATATGCAGCGCTCAAAGCGTTCTGGCACGTCACACCGTACCTCGAAAAGCTGATTGCGCTTTGACCTGCTCCGCTGAGTGCCTGTAATTCTCGAACCGATTTTTAACCTGTTTATTGAGCGCGTTTGCTAGACCTGCATCGTATGCTGTGCTACAATCAGACAGGATAAATGTTCTGTTAGAATAATCAAAAGTATCGCTCTAGGTGGAGACGCATGAGTACAATAACAGGCACTCCGGACGTTAGCGCGCTGGCTCGCGTCGCTAGTCGCCAACAGTCCAATAACTCATCGCGAGTTCTCGGCATTATACTGAGCCTGATCAGCCTGATCGCCTGTGCGCTCAGTCTGATTTATTTTCTGATATTGGCAGTCGGTTGGTATAACACGCCGTTCATTGGCGCTTTCATGTCTGATTCGCTGGTGCTGAATGAGACGAAAACCGTCAGCGGCGAAGTGTGGAACGGTCAACAAGCCGGGCTGCGCGCTGGTGATCGCATCACGCGTATTTCCGGCGAAAGCGGCGATGTGACGTTCGTGCTGAACGATCCCAATAACAGCAACCTGTACAGCGCGCTGCTCGCCCGGTATCATTTTGGGACGGCTGTTCAGGTTGAAGTCAACCGCCTCGGCGCGCAAAAAGTATTGGCGACAGGTTGCAGTGCCTATACCTCGGATGGCACCACGTGCACGTATCAGGTAGTGCTCGCCCGGCTGCCTTTGGTTGACTTTCTCGGTCAATTCATCGTCGGCTTTGTGACCGGGTTGGTGCTGTTCGGCTTAGGCGTAGTGCTGCTGACGCTGCGTTCACATCAGGACTCGGCGCGGCTGGTCACCGACATTTCAGCGGCGCTGGCAATCATTGCGGCGGGCCGTTTTGAATTGATCAGCACGCATCAGACTGTCGCGCTTTGGTTATTCGCCGCCTGTATCGCGGGCGCAGCAGCGATACAATTGGCCTTGATTTTCCCTTATGAGATCGCAGCGCTGCGGCGTACCCCGTTCCTCCGACAAGCAACGCTGATCGGTGGACTATTATTATTTGTGGTGCTGTACGTGATTTATCAGCAGCCCGGCGCGCGCGATGTGGGGTTGCCACAATTGCTTGCGATGCTTGCGGCACTCATTGGAACTGCCGCCCTGGTGGTTAGCCTGGTTCGGCGGCGCACTGAGTCGCCTTCACCGGTGGCGCGTGAACAAGCAGGCGTCATGTTGATCGGTATCAGCATTGGCATATTACCCACCGTTTTGTGGTTTGTCGCCCTGTTAGGCGAACGCGCTTTTGGATGGTCGTGGTTGGCCTTTCCATCGTTCTACGCTTTACCTTCGTTGATTGTGCTGCCACTGAGCATGATGTACGCGCTGTTGCAGCAGCGTTTACTGGATAGCGATACGGTGATCAGCAACGCGTTGATCTATAGCGGCTTAGGTCTGGTGATGATCGTTGCTTACAGCTTGCTCAGCTTCGGCTTGTATCTGCTCACCGCTGGCGCTTTCCATTGGGATAGCCCGGTGCTGATTGCGGTGACAATCCTGGTGATCGCGACGGTAGTCAACCCCATTCGGACGCGGCTCGATCGGGTGGTCGATCAAACCTTTTTCAAGCAGCGCCGCATTTTTGAAAATCGACTGGAGCTGTTTGGGCGCAAGCTCACTTCAGTGACCGAGGTGAGCAGCGTCACGCATGAACTGAAAGCACAGCTTGATCAGACGCTTTCTCCACAGCATCTGTTTACTTTTTTGCGGAACATGACCACGGGCGAATATGAAGCAGTCAGCGCTATAAATACAACCCAATCGGCCACCGACATTCATTTTTCGCCGGGAAGCTCCTTGCTGACTTATATGGGTGGCGACAATTCACTGCTGTACATCACGGCCACCCATCCGCTGCCGCCGGAATTAGCGTCCGAGCGCTCGCGCCTGTCGGTATTGTCTACGCCCGTCTTTGCGCGGTTGCACAGTTCCAGCCGCCTGAATGGATTTTTGGCGATCGGCCCGCGCGGCGATCGGCAGCCTTACAACTATGAGGATTTACGATTCATCGAAGGGTTAGCCAATCAAGCAGCGGTAGCTTATGAACGCGCGCAAGTCATCCTGGAAGCGCAGCGTAACGAACGCGAGTTGAAAGTGCTGAATCAGGTCAGCGCGTCGCTCAACATCACGATGGACCTGGATACACTGTTGGAATTCATCTATACCCAAACCAACAAAGTGATTCAGGCACCTAACTTTTATATCGCGCTGCGTACCAACAATCCTGATGAGTTGTATTTCGCCTTCTATCAGGAAGCGGGCGAGCGCGAATTGAAAAAAGAAGGTAAGCGTTGGCGCATGGGGCATGACCTGTTGAGTGATGTGGTACGTGCTCAGCAGCCAGTCAAGACCGATAACTTCACCGCCGACTCAGCCAAACGTGACAGCACTTCACCGCTGGACAACCCGAATCTACGGGCGTGGATGGGCGTGCCACTGAATGCCGCCGCGCGTGATGCGTTGGGCGTGGCGATGTTGGCGACGACCGACTCGGCGGTCAGTTACAGCGACGATCAGATGCGCATTTTCTGGAATATTGCAGACCTGGCGGCGGCAGCACTGGATAAAGCGCGCTTGTTCCGCCAGACGCAAGAACGCGCTCGCCAGCTTTCAGTGCTGAACGACATCAGCACACAACTCGCTTCGGAGTTTGAAAACGTCGAAGCGCTGTTAGAGATCATCACGCAGCGCGCCATTGAAATCTTGAATGCGGAAGCTGGATCGCTGCTGCTCAAAGATGAAGCGACCGGCGATTTGATCTTTTCGGTCGTCAATGGCGGCGGCGGCACCAATTTACTCGGCACGCGCATCCCGCCAGGGGTAGGTATCGTCGGTAAGGTGGTCGAAACCGGCCACCACATCATCGTTAATAACGCGCCCCAGGATAGCGATTGGTTTGGCGAAGTTCATCAAAAAACACAACAAACCGACGCCAGTTTTCGCACCAATGCGATTTTGGCAGTGCCGCTCATTGCGCGCGGCGGCGTGATCGGCGTGCTGGAAGTGATCAACAAGACGGACGGCTCCGGCTACGTCGAGGACGATGTGCGTTTGCTGACCACGTTTGGCAGCCAGGCCGCTATCGCGATTGAAAACGCACGACTGTTCCAAATGACCGACCAGCAGCTCGCCACGCGCGTTCAGCAGCTCGACAATATGCAGCGCATCGACCAGGAATTGAACCGCACGCTGGATTTGCGCGCTGTCATTAACCTGACGCTGGATAACGCCTTGCGCGAGTCGAATGCTGATGCGGGTGCGTTGGCGCTCGTCCATGAAGACCCGCTTGGCTTTGAAATCGTCGGCAGCCTCGGCTATCCGAAGGGCACATTTACCCCTGGCGAAATCTACCCAATCGATATGGGTGTCATTGGGCGCGTCTATCGGACGGGCAGCGCCTCGTTAGTCACCGAACTGGCCGATGACGCCGATTACCTCGAAACGCTGCCTGAGGCCGTTGGCCAGCTTGCCGTGCCGATGACGACCGCCGGGAAAGGTGTCACGGCGGTGCTGCTGCTCGAAACGCGCACGCCCGGCGTGTTCAACATGATGAATATGTCGTTCATCAAGGCGCTTGCCGAACATGCGAATGCCGCGATCACCAATTCACAGTTGTTCGCGCAGTTGCAGCAAGCGAACTCGGCGCGCAGTAAATTCGTGGGTTTTGTGGCGCACGAACTCAAAAATCCGATGGCGTCTATCAAAGGCTATGCGGAAGTGTTGCTCGGCGGTATGACCGGATCGCTGACGGATCAACAAAAAGACTTCATCGCGATCGTACAGCGAAACGTCGTTCGGATGCAGCAAATCGTTGAAGACTTGCGCGACCTGACTGCGCTTGAAACGGGCGTCCTGACTGTCAAGACTGCGCCGATCAGCTTTAATAATGTGCTTGTCGAAACCTTGCGACCACAACAGCGCGCCTTCGATGAAAAAGAGCAAAAGCTGGTGCTGGATGTGCCCGAAAACGTGCCGCTGATCATGGGTGATAGCAACCGTTTGATTCAGGTGTTGACCAATTTTGTCAGCAATGCCAATAAGTACACGCCGTCGGGCGGAGTGGTCACGATCAAAGCCGAGGTGGTGCCCAATAAATGGGATCCCGCCGGAGCGCCCGAAGTGCTGCACTGCGCCGTCACCGATACGGGCATCGGCATGGACCCGGAAGACCTCAAAAAGCTTTCGACGCCGTACTTCCGCAGTGAAAACCCATTGGCGCAAGAGCAGTCCGGCACGGGCCTCGGCATGACTATTACTTATGCTTTGATCGAAGCGCACGGCGGCATCGTGTGGGTCGAGAGCGAGTTGGAAGTTGGATCGACCTTCCATTTCACAGTGCCATTGGCGCTTGAGAAAGAAAAAGTACGCTAACTGAAACAAGCTGCGGTTAGCATCGCGCGTACCGTCTTAATTCCGCTGCTGAGTGGGACGATATTCGCGACAGCATTGGTTGTGCTGTACGTTCAGGCGCGCATAGTTGACAGCGCTGCGCATGATAATGTTACGAGCGTGCTGCGTGACGAAGTTTTGCACGGTACGTTGTGGCTCAACTTACAAGTGGGGATCGTGTGCGGCGTGCTGTTGTGGCAAGCGGGGATTGCAGCCCGACATGGGTCGGTACGTGTTGGTCTTGCCGCCGGAATTGTGATCGGGATAATCGAAGGCGGCGCGGGAGTGTGGTTCGGTGCGCCGCCTTTATTTTTGATCGCGCTGATCGTGCTGATCGTCGGTTCAGGTGCGTATGGTGGCTATGTGTCTGACCCTTCCCTGAAAGAAAAGGGATTCTAAAGCGCTTCTATCACCGCGAACGCCGTTTCGGGATCGGCAGCAGAAACGGCACGCGCTGCTGATAACGCTCAAACGCCCCGCCGTATGCCTTGTGCAGCCGCGCTTCTTCGCGGAAAGCGCCGATCACGGAATAGCCCGTTGCCAGTGCCGCGAGTACTGCCAGATTGATCGTCATACGCGGAAAGAACCAGAACAGCCCGATCGTTGATAGATCGCCGGCGTGCCGTGTCCATTGGAACACGCCACCTGTGATCAACTGCCCTTGTGAATCACGCGCGGGTCCCTGTGTGACCGTCTCAGGCTCGATCGGTTGTCCACCGAGCAATTGACCGACTTCAGCAATGCCCGTCATTCTGAACAGATTGCTCTCGACCACGCTGTCTGCCAATATTGCCAGTGCCGCCACTTGTACGCCGCGCATCACACCTGCCCACGGCGCGCGAACTTCGTACAGCACCCGATCCGGCTGCCGAACGAACCATAGCATGAAGCCGAGCGTGCTGACGATCGCGCCGATGACATAGGCGAAACGGTACAGCCCATAACGTAAACGCGCACCGCCAATGCGCAGCACCAATTGCTTTACGCTGTTGGACGCGAGCGCGCTATGTGCCAGCCCCCACACGACCGCCACGAGTACGACGCGCGCCGTACTCGCTTGTTGTCGATCCAGCCGATTATGCTGATTCAAGATAGATCAGCTCAAAACGGCTGTGCATATTGATTAACAGTGCTTTCGCCAGCGGGCTGTCCCGTCAGCGAATTGGGCGCATTCAGGTTCGCGCCGCTATCAATGCCCACCCCTAAGCGCTCCACAAGCTCGCCGCCCAACCAACCGCCAAAACCTGCCAACGCTGAGCCAACCACCGAAAGCAGCAGTGCCGTATTCGTTGGCTTGTGCGGATCATCACGGCGCAGCAGCCAGCTTGTGCCGAACAGCATTGAGACCGCCGTATTGGTCAGCCCATGCGTCAGACCGATCCGTTTGGCGCGCGTATTTTCAGGCAGCGCCACCCAATCGATCAAGCCGAAAATGGACGCCGTGAAGCCGCTCAGCACACCAGCGCCGAGCATATAAAAGGCGCTGAGCGATAGCTTTCTGTTGTGCGTCACAACGGCCAGCCCATCGAAGATCACGGATGTGAGGAGTAAGCCGAGCGGAAAAACGATCAAGAGCGGATGTAGTGCGTGCCCGAAAAATTTGGTTTTGCTTTCCACGATTAAGCTCCGGTTGTTTGTGCTGTTGTATGCTGCTTGCGAGCATCAACCGTGCCACGAGATCAGAAGTCCTCACCCCAAGAAAGGCGATTAGGGGTGAGGGCTTTGAAGGGCTTATTGGTGCTGGTACACTGACCAGTCCAGATATTTTGAGAGCGCCTCGTACATCACAGGTGCAATGAGCGTCTGGTTGATCGAAACGTGATGCTCGAAGCCGTTCTCGCAAATGTAGGTCAGCAGTTCCTGAAAGCGCGGAATCTGCACGACGCCAAAACCGCCAAACGTGCTCAGCCGATCGTTGGTGAACTTGCCTTCGCCAACATAAGCGGTCATTTTGCCGTTCAGGTCGTCGGTTGAAATGCGTAAGTACGTGAACGGATTTTCACGCACACGGCCAACCACTGTGCCGTAAGTGTTTTCGCGCCCAACCGTACCCGCAATGATCGCTTGATAATCCATCACCGGAATCTCGTCTACAAAGATGTCTTTCGGCAGATTTGAGCAGTGAAACACGACCCCTTTATCAGGATCGTCGCCATAGTTGTTGTTCCAATCGACCAACGCACTTGGTTTGCCGGACGCCAACGCCAACGCTAACATGGCGCTGACGCCCGCCACATCCGTTTCGCAGGCAGAAGGAGTCAGGCTGTTACTCGCCATGCTCATGATCGTGCAGGGCACTACGCCGAAATATTCTTCCATCGACGTCCAGCACTGAATCGCGGTTGCGTCTAGCTGATGTGCCGCCGTCCACTCGTCGATCACCGCGCCGAGTTTCGACATTTTCAGCAGCGCCAATTCGGGAATGCCACGCGTATTGGCATAGCGTTCAATCGCGCCGCGCTTGGCGACGACGGCCTCGTCCGCATCCGCTAACCGTTCAATGCGTCCGAACACTTCGGATAAATCGAGCGTCTCTACGCTGATCCCGGAATGTTCCAGCAACTTTTCGCTGTAACGTACCGTGTTGAAGTTGGTCGGACGAGCACCGATCGCGCCGATACGGGCGTGCCGCATTCCACGTACCACGCGACATACCGCCGTGAACTTTTTAAGATCAGCCGTGAACGCTTCACTATGCGGATCAACCGTATGCAAGGCGGTCAGCGAATACTTGATATTGTACTGGCGTAAGTTGTTGCAGACGCTCATTTTGCCGCAAAAACTGTCACGGCGGTGTTCGATGTCCATGTGCTTTGGATCGTCGGGGAAGGCATGGATCAGGACTGGCACGTTCAGCTCGGCAAAGCGCAGCACGTTCGCAACTGCGCGCTCGTCACCAAAGTTTGGCAGCGTAACCAGTACGCCGTCGATCTCGTCACGATGTTGGCGGAACAATTCAGCGCACAACCGCGACTCGGACAGCGACTCGATAGCGCCGTGATCGGTTGCATTTTCGGGGGTAATGATCGCGCGGATGCCCGCTTTTTCGAGCACCTGTAAGATCGCCGCACGGCCTTCAGAAGCCAGTTGATGCGGAAAAAAGCCGCGATTACCGACAATTACAGCAAGCGTAAGTGGGCGCAGCAGCGGCGATTGATAGGCCTGTGGCATTGCAGCAGGCGTTGTAAGGTTAACCATTGCATATCCTGGTTTGGAAAAACTCAAAGTTCATTAACAATTTGCCTATTGTACCTAAATTCAATGCGATGCAAAGACTGTCCTTGCCAAACAATCCAGCCTGCCCCGTTTTGCTTTCGCAGCGCGGGGCAATTTGTTCCCTATTGCTAACCGTCGTAGGACGAAGGTGCACTGAGCGTGCTGATAGGTGCCGCCATTGAGCTGACTGGCGCTGATGTGGCACTGTTTGACGGCATAATCACATTGGCAATACTTGCTCCCACACTGGCGACGCTCCAGTGCCCGGCGATCGGAATATCATTGGGATTACCTAATACCAGATAGTTATTGCCAAAGCCTGACGACAAATCGTTTTTCAGATAGATCAACGCGCTTGAAGGTCGGAAACCGCCGATCCCATCGTGACCCTTGCCATTCCAATCACCCGCGATCGGCACATCACCGGGGACGCCCAGGAGGGCAGTGTAATCACCAAATGCGCTGCCGCTGCTTGTCTGGTTCGACAGGTAAAAAGTGATGTTCGATGTCCGCAGCACGCCGGGGCTATCGACGCCATCGCCGTTCCAGTCGCCTGCGATCGGCAGATCACCCGGCAAACCGAGCACCATAGAAACATCGGCAAAGCCCGTTGTCAGCTCATTTTTCAGGTAGATTATCCCGTTTGAGGGACGGAAAATACCTGCGCCGTCATGGGCTGCGGTCGCTGTCCAGCGTCCCGCCATGGGCAGATCATTGGCAATGCCAAGGACGAATGTGTGATCGGCAGCACCCGGCGTATTGCTATCGCGCAAACTGAACAGGCCGTTGCTGCGATCGAAGATGCCGATCGTATCAAAGCCACTGCCCGTCCAATCACCCACAACCGGATAGCCATTGGCAGCGGCAGGGTTGAATGCTATTGTGGTTTCCGCGAAGCCTGTGGCATTCGTATTCTTCAGATAAAACGTGCCGGTGGTGGGCCGATAAATACCAACGGTATCGCGTCGGCTCAGATCACCGTTGAGCGTGTACGCCGATAAGTGTGCGCTATTATCCGTGATGTACAGCGTACTATTCACCACAATCGGGCTTTCCCAGTGAATGGAGCTGATGTTCATATCGCTCCACACAACGGCACCGGTAAGCGGGTTCAATGCCTGCATCAAGCCGCCGCTGGCATAATACAACACGCCATTGGCAATGATCGGTGAAGTGCCACCCTTTGTGTTTTTCCATACGGTGTGCAGCGTCGGGTTGTTATTAACGATTTGTAGTTGCAACGCGGAAATGCCATTGTCGTTGGTGACGATTACCCACGTTGAATGATCGGTCGGATTGACCCACACGGCGGGCTGCGTAAGCACTTCGCCACCTTGCGGAACATCCAGCAAAGCCAGTTCGCCACCTGTGTGACCAGTGCCGCCCTTACCACTCATATCGGTTAGATTGATGAGCCGAAGTTTGGCGTCTTTACCAGCTTGAACCGCAATCGGCAGCGTATAAGATGCAGCAGGCAGCAGCACTGGCGCCGTGCTGCCAATATCAGCGTCGGCATCTTGCAGTGACTGGAAATTGGTAGGCGTGTAAGTATCCAGTGGGACGCCATTGGCACCACTGCCGTCTGGATTCAACGCGAACACGGTGTCACCCCAATAATGAAGCGACGCGTTATAGTCGCCGTTGCCAGTGGTCATATAAATGCGGTCGGTATCGGCGCTGTAAACGACACCAGGCCGTGCCCAGATCGCTGTTTGCTTGCTCGAACAATCCGCAGCGCCCATTCCCTCGTTGAAGTGCACCGCCTGATCGCTGCATACGGTGTTGAACACCTTTTGCGAACCATCAGCCAGATTGATCGCCGTGATGTGCCCCTGATAATCACCACGATCGCCAGGGTAACCGCCATTTGCAACGTAGAGATAGCTCACGCCACTACGCGCTGTCGCGATCGATAAAGCGGACGAGCCTTTCTCATCATAGGGCTTGAGTGTTGCCACTTCCGGCCAACCGTTCCCAATTGTTTCACTACCAGAACCGACCGCATATTTATGTGCTTTGCCATCTAAGCCATAGCTGTACACAAACTGTTTATTCGGATCGATCGCAGGCGACGATGTGGTATAGCACGTTTGCGATCCGTTGTTGATATGACAGCTTCCGGGGCCATTTTGGTGCGCCCACAACTGCACGCCGCTGTGGGCGTCCAACGCTACAATATGACCGTCGTGGGTCGTTACGTATACAACATCATGCGTGCTGCTATCAGGTAGGCTGACGCCGCTCAAATAGACGGGTACGCCGTCCGCCGTGTCCGGCAAGCTGACTTTGAAAGTTTGCCGCAAATTAGCGACATTGCGCAGCGTGATCGCCGTTTCCTGGGGATCGCTGCCGGAGTGCTGCGAATCACCGTTGAACTGCGGCCAATCATAAGCCAACGCATTTAACAGGGGCAGCACGCTGAGCAAAAGCGCCACGCCAATGGTAGTTATACTGATCAAACGCGATTTTTTGAGCCTGAAGTTCAACATTACAAGTCCTTTCTTCTCTTTACCTATCGATTGACTTACGCGTGATTCCTAATTGAAAAGCAGAAAATCATGTCACTGAATATTATAGCATTGAGCAAAAACACGCCCAAAATCGAAATGTGACTGCGCTGAAAGGCAGCATCTCAGGAGGGATTCATGGTGTGGTAACAGCACCGATACTCGATAGCTAAAATTGCCTACCATCAAACGTTTGTTAAAATTAATCAGCATGGATAATGGCACTAAACACGAAATGCCGATGATCGTCAGCCAACGTACGCCAATTTTCAACGCAGCGCAGCTCAAGCCGCAGCGCTCATACAGAAGAAGTGCACTTCTTCTGTTTTTTTTCTGTATAAACCCCGGTCTTTAGGCCGGGGCAACCCATCACGGCGGCGCGACCAATAATTTATAGTGCGGCAAGTCCAGCATCAGCACTTCCAGGGCGAGCCGCGTATTCACGTTTTGCTTCAGATAATTCGAGGTGCGCTGCACAGCGTTGAGCACGCGTTGTGCGTCTTCGATGTGCAGTGCCGCCGCGAGCTGTGCAAGCGTATGTTTGCGATCGCGATTAGTGATGCCGATATGCGACGCGCTGATCAGCAGCAGCACATCGCGCCAGTAGCTTTGCCAGAGCGTGAGCAGCGCGGGCAGCTTATCTTTATGTGCAGCTGCCGACAATTGTTCGGCGTATTTGAAGCGCCCGATGCGATCTTGCTCAAGCAGCATTTCCAGTGCATCAAGCGCATTCGTTCGGTCAGTCAGCAGTGATTCATCGGCTGCGGCTTCCAACGCCCACCCTAACCGCCCGCCCGAAAGCTGCGCGAGCAAAGTGGCGCGCTCACCGTCCGCCACATGCCGCCGTTCCAATTCGGCGCGCACGGTAGCCGTCGGCAGTGGATGCAGCGCAAGCGGTTGGCAGCGCGAGCGGATGGTAGCAGGCACTGCGTCGATGCGCTCCGCCGTGACGATCAACAGTACATAGGACGGCGGCTCCTCCAACGTTTTGAGCAGTGCATCGGCGGCTTGTGGGTTTGCCTGATGAAAGCGTTGCAAGATCACGACGCGATAACGTGCCTCGATCGGATGCAAGGCCAGCGTATGCTGCATCTCCCGAATCTGGTCAATTTTGAGCGTCTTGTCTTCGGCGCTGATGATCGTCACGTCAACGTGATTATGCGCCGCGATCAAACGGCACGCACGACATTTTCCGCACGGGCGTATCGTTTCGGACAGGCAGTTGACGGTACGCGCCAGCCCTATCGCCAGCGCCGTTTTGCCGACACCTGACGGCCCGCCGATCAGATACGCGTGGCGCAGCCGATCATGCGCGATGCTGCGCCGTAACAGTTCGACTGCCCATTCGTGACCGATTACGCCCCAATCCCCGGAATACTCAATCATGCGGAAATCCCTACGCTATGTTGTCACGGACTATCGTATTATGCGGGTTGTTTGGCGGTGTTCAGCGCCTGCGGATTCGTTCCGCCGTGCCGAATATCCGCGATCATCAGCAAGATCAAGCTGACACTGCCCGCAACTGCGACACTTTGAACGAGCGCTAACGGGCCGCCAACGCCGCTGGTAATGGCGCTCCACAGCACGAAGAACAACGCCGCACTGCCCAAAATCACCGAAAATATATTGCGATCGCTGCGCAGCGTGCCCTTGCCGACCTGATCCGTATGCCCGATCAGCGACAGCACCCACACAATCGGCAGGACGCCCCACGCCCAATCGGGCATCAGTGCATTCAGGCTGACCAGCGGCGGGATCATCCCGGCCAGCATGATCAGCGCGGGCACCAGACTCGATGCCAACAAACGACTGCGCAGCGGCTGCGGGATGAATTGCGAAATGAACGGCACGCCCATATCGCTGCGAAAGACCGCCGCCAACTGTGACGGCAGCAACGCAACCAACAGCACCGCCGTGACGACCACCACGATGAAGTTATCCGGTCGCCACGCCAGCAAGCCGATCCCCATTGCCAGCCCGACCGCGAACAACTGAATCGTTTGCCCATACTGCCGCCGATAGAAAAGCGCCGTCCGTGCCGGAATCGCCAGCAAGCCGGTCGCTTTGGGAAGCACACCCGCCGCGTAACTTTCGCTGGCGCGTTTCTCGCCCAAAATCGATAGCAATAACTGTCGATCGACGAGCACCATATAGCCCAACCCCTGAATGCGCGCGAGCACATCCGCGCCGACTGCTGCGCGCGTCATCGATAAGCCGCGCGATTCAAGCGCCACCACGATCACGCCAACGGCTGCGAAAGCGATCAACAGCGGCCAGCCGATCAGAATCGCGGGCGCGTCTCCACGCATCAGCAGCACAATCAAACGCCCCGGCCATAGCAGCACATCGCGATTGTTGTACAGCACGACTCCCGCCGCCACCAATATGACGAAGCGACCTAACCAGCGTGTGAGCGCTGGCAGCGGCGTTTTTGAGTATTCTTGCAATGAGATATGCCAGCCGAGCGCCAACATCGGCATGACCCACAATAGCAGCGCCAGCCAGCCGCGCCCAATAGCCGGGAGCACGTCGATCGCCAGCAGCGAGCCGCCAGCCAGCGCAGGCGCTAACAGCGTCATGGGGATCAAGCCGATGATCGAGATGAACAGCACTACTTCCAGATAGCGCCACACCGCCAACAGCCGCCGATCGAAAGGCGCTGCGGCCAAATAGGTGATGTCGCCAAAGGTCATGCGCAGCATCCACGCGCGCCACGGAATCACGATCAACGCGATGCTGAGCACGGCGATCAGCGCAGGCAGCGAATTTTGCAGCGCGATCGCCACCAATGCGGGTGAGCTTTTGCTTTCCAGCACGTACAGTCCGTTGAGCAAACTGACGGCGGTAGGCGTCATGAGCGCGACGATCAACAGATAAATATAGGCGAACGTGATCCGTTCCTGCCATTTGCCGGATGCGGGTAGTAATCCCAACGCGCGCGACCAATACGCCAATGTCCAGCGAAACTGAGCGAGGCGCAGCGTTACAATACTGCTCAGCATCCCGCGCAGTGTGATTTGTGGTGCAAATTGCGGATTCATTATTTATTGCGCCGCGTCGGGGTGCAAGCGCGTGAATTCTTCAATGGCGGCGGTGAACACGCTGGCAATATTGGCGGAGTCGGGCAGGTGATAGCGTTCGATCCAACCGCGTGGCGAACCGTCGCCAATTTTGTTGCCGTTCAGCATCAGAAAGAAGCGATCGATCCCTGGCGTCACTAACTCAACCTGATGGCTGCTGAGCAGTACCGCGCCCTGATCTTCGGCCTGAAACTCGTCCAGCAAACGCCACAGCACGCGCGCGCTCAGCGGATCAAGGGCGGCGGTTGGCTCGTCCAACAAAATCACTTTCGGGTTGATCAGCAGTCCGAGCGCCAAGCCGAGCTTGTACTTCATGCCGCGCGAATAAGTGGACGGATAACTTTTGCGCACCTGCCATAAGCCGAGCGCATCCAACAGATATTCGGCGGCGGGTTCCACATCGACCAGATCGTGAAAGCGTCCGACCATCAGCAGATGATCCCAGGCGGTCAGGCTCTGATAAAAGTTCGGCGTATCGGGCAGCATCACCAGTGACGCGCGCGCTTTTTGCTCATCCTGCGTGAGCGATGCGCCGCACACCGTCACTTCGCCTTTGTCCATCGGCAGCCAGCCCGCCAGACACTGCAGGAGCGTTGATTTGCCCGCGCCGTTCGGACCAATGAGCGCGACCCGTTCGCCTGCATACAAGGTGAAATCGATGCCATGCAGCACTTCGGTCGATCCATACGTTTTGCGCACGCCGCTAGCGTCCAGCACGCTTTCGCCAATGATGGGTTTGACCCGCACCGGATCGGCAAACGCCATGGCCGGAATGTTTGCCTGAGCGGTCGCTTCAATCGCGATTTCGTCGGGGGTGTCGAGCGTGGGCGAGACAGGCAGCGGGCTGATGACCCGATCCTGACGAGACTTTTTGGACAAATTTACCTCTGGCGCGAGCGCGCAAATCAAACAGATCGGACAATGATAGCGCGTTTTGGGCGGGTTCTCAAGCTTTCGCTTGGGAGTGACCAGGGCAATGGTATCTGAATTCCAAGGACTCGCTTGCTATTCGGGGATATAGCGCGGGCGGGGGTTAGCTCGGCAGCCCGACCTGAAGATCAAAGCTCATACAGAAGCAATTGCCGTATATCTTCTGTGCGACGCCTGCGCCGGGGCACTGCTCAAGGCCAACGCGCCCACCAGCATCAGCGCGGCGAACATGACCGACAAAAGTTTGCAAACGTTTTTCATCATGATCTCCTCAGCGGCATAATGCGGCGTCAGGTCGGCGGTGTGCAGCGACCAGGCAGGCTGCCATACGTACCGTCTCGTCGGTGCTGCTGGCGCTGCCTGGATCGGTGAGCGCGGTAAAGCCGGACATATCAACGAACAGTGACGCTGCATTGAATTGACCTGTAAAGCGTCCCGCCTGGCACTGTGCAGTCACTGTACAATGAAAAGCGGATCAGCGCTACTATATGCGATTCATCACTGATTTTCTCCGCAAAAGAACTGAGAATTTCTGGATACCTATTGACTTTTCAAGCATATAGTCGGATACTCACTTTTGCATAGTAGGCACTTGAAAATTCTATACTTACCAAAAGGAGAGTGACCAATGAACCAAGTTTCCATGCGTGACAAACAACCATCGAACGACCTTGAAACGTGTCTGACAACGCCATCCACACCGGGGG
>Ga0209512_1001114_pt1 | contig 35686 bp, 30 predicted proteins | sample frozenSSSSmetaG_FD_184142 | JGI IMG/M metagenome (GOLD analysis project Ga0209512, IMG submission 184142) | Glacier valley bacterial and archeal communities from Borup Fiord, Nunavut, Canada, to study Microbial Dark Matter (Phase II) -... | ecosystem: Environmental > Aquatic > Freshwater > Ice >...
AAACAAAAAAATTAAAACTTTTTTTGAAACAAACACTAACTGTCTGAAAAAGAATTGATAACATGTGAAAGTTTTTTTGAAAAAATATCAAAAGACGTAAATGTCCACTGTAAATTGGAAGCCCAAGACCTAATGTGCCCATTCGTTCATATTTATTTGATACTTGAAAGCGGATATGAAAATGCGTAAAACCGGCAAGTTCGATCACAGCGTTATTATAGCTATTCAAACAGGGGTTTGCTATATCGTCTATATATATGGTTTCAGGTTTTAACGATTTGAGATAATCTCCGCTATGTCATGGAATTGAGCGAATCGGCTCACACCTACAAAATATCGCCATAGTTGAATAACTTTCTTCTTACATCTTCATCATTTATCAAACTGAATTTGGAATGTATGAAAAGGTTGATGCTCTACTTTATTTTTCTGCTTGTACCGGGTGCATCGAAAGGGCAGATTGTCGCGTGGCAATTCGGGAATCCCGCTTCAACAGGCGGTGAGAATAATTTCAACACCACTACTAACAACCACAACCTGGAACAATCTGTATAAATCAGCGGAAGCGGGCTCGCTCCATCTCTTTATGCAAGAGGAGCCTCTTCTCAAGGCTTTGAAACTTCTGGGATCTCGGAGCAGTCAGCTACACAAAATAACAACTACATAGCCTTTGGTATTAAAGCAAACACATCGTATCAGGTTTCACTCAGTAAATTAAAGGTCAAATTAAGAACGTCTCCTACTGGTCCGACCCTATTTAGATGGAGTAGTAACCGTTTCAGATCCGCAGGGTTTTTGACAATCAGCGCGCCGATAAGGCCGGTGTCTAAAGCGGATGGTGAAGTTCAGACGGAAATTGATTTGTCTGGGATGTCGGATCTCCAAAATATTCCGAGCACCAGAACCATATCTTTCCGCTTGTACGCATGGGGAGCCATTACTGCAGTTGGCACTTTTGACATTGGAAGATATGATACAGGCTTTACAACCAACAGTCTCGCGGTGGATGGGATTGTTTCAGCACTTCCTGCGCCTCCTTCCAACGACAATATGGCAAGTGCGATTGAGATTCAGCTTAAAACGGTTTGTACCAGTCCCGAATATTCGACCGCCAGTTCTACAACGCAGAAAAACGAACCTGTGCTTAAATGCAGAGAAACTAATTATAAAAATCAAAAGTGATGCTGATATTCAGACTATTCAGTTCGTAAAGGATTGACCACGTGAATTTTTGAAGTTGCAAGGCAACACGTCGTGAATCTAAATTTCGTGAATAAGATGCTTTTGCATTTATGATTATTCATGTTGACCCTGAGCACCAAAGGCAATTGCAATAAAATACCTCGAAGCCAGAGCAAAATGTCGTAACTTCTAAAAATTAAATGAAGATAAGGACATGAAAATCAAAATAATAACGGACAGCGATCTCCCGAAGCCAGGCTCAGCATTAACTTTCAGGATAAAAAATACCACCAAGTTCAGGCAAGGGCATTCCGATATAGCGGGAACCGATTTTATTGAGGAAGTACGTGGGATCACTTACAGGTACTCCTGGAACCAAATCGATGAGTATGTCGTGAAAGAAGCAGAAGTGGGAATTTGAGGAACTTCCATTTAATATGAGCTTATGAAGTTATCGAGTCCGGCGTCAGCAAACCGGACTCGTTCCATTTTTATGCCAGCGACTTGACGCCGCCTTTTAATGCAAAATCAAGATAGCATAAAACCCGCTTTTAGTGAAGTCCCGTAGCGATTGCTGTCAATATAGCATCTTTCTTCGTGTTCGTGCAAAAACCTCATTTTTTAGCTCTAAAAGCTTTTTGAATCAAAACGAGATCCAATACAATAATAGAAAATAGAATACATCCAACGCTCAGCATGGCACGAGCCATTCCCCAGTGCTGAAAAAAAGCAAAAGCGCCCATCCCGGTAAAATAAGTAGCTGCTAAGATTAATAACACACGCAAGACAGACAGATATATTCTCATAATATAGGTTAGCAAAGAATTTTTTTAGAAAAAGCTACGAGAAATGTTAGCAACGAATTTTTACAGCCCCTTAAAATACTCAATCACATGCATTTTTAACAAACCTTCCTGTGCGTCGACACCGTTTTGGGGCAAAGCCCGATTGAGCATGTAGTGAGGCCAGCCATCTTTGTCTACTCTTTCCAAAACATAATAGCCGGAGAGGCTCAGTACTTTACATATGGCTATATGCATCAGATCCTGTTTTTGTTCTTTGGTAAATCTCTTCGCCCCTTGCCCCAACTCCTGGACTCCAATCAGAAACAATACGCCATTCAAATCGGCGGGTCTTTTTCCAATCGATTCTTCAAGGTATTGGAGCAAAAATTCCCATTGTGTGTCGAGTGGCAGGTCTTCTATGTCAGTAAGATTCATTTTTTGTAGCGATTAGGCGTTATCTGTTGGCTGTTAGCTATGGAGATCGATTACATCGCTTCACTTTCATGTCTACCAATTGCTCACGGTCAACAGCCACTAATTTTTTGTAAAATAACAAACATCTCGCTGTCATATCTACATGGAGCGGAATGCTTTTAACGGTTTTTCCTAACTTTGGCTTTTACCTTATCAGAATGAAGTCGACAGAAAACAAGAAAGCGGAGCGGTTGAGTCAGCAGGAATATTTGTCAACCTTAAATGAGCCACAACGGGATGCGGTGCTTTATGGAAATGGTCCACTGATGATCATTGCGGGAGCGGGTTCGGGGAAAACACGCGTTTTAACGTATCGTATTGCGAATTTGATTGAAAACGGGGTTGACCCATTTCGAATATTATCCCTGACATTTACCAACAAAGCCTCCGGAGAAATGCGCCAGCGCATCGAAGGTGCTGTCGGGCTTGAGGCAAGAAATATCTGGATGGGCACTTTTCACTCTGTATTTGCCAAAATATTGAGAATCGAAGCAAGATTCCTGGGCTATACGAGCGACTTCTCAATTTACGACACGGACGATTCCAAATCTTTGTTGAGAAGTATCATTAAGGAACTCAATCTGGATGACAAGATCTATAAAGCTAATGTTGTTTTTAACCGGATCTCCGGAGCAAAAAACAGATTGGTTTCGGCCGAGGAGTACCAGAATAATGCCATTATCCAGGCAGATGACGAAGCTGCTAAAATGAAGGAAATGGGACGGCTATACAAGATTTACGTGACCCGTTGCTTTCAGGCAAACGCGATGGATTTCGATGACCTTCTTTATAATACTAATATCCTTTTCCGCGATTTCCCTGACGTATTATATAAGTATCAGCACAAATTCCAGCATGTGATGGTGGATGAGTTTCAGGATACCAATGTTTCTCAGTATCTGATTACCCGAAAACTATCTGCTGTCCACAGGAATATTGTAGTCGTTGGGGATGATGCACAAAGTATTTATGCGTTCCGCGGTGCCAATATTGAGAACATTCTGAATTTTTCAAAGGACTTCCCGGACGTTGCGACAATCAAGCTGGAACAAAATTATCGTTCGACCAGCAACATTGTCAATGCTGCGAATTCAGTGATTGCAAGGAATAAATCGCAGTTGGAAAAGAAAACTTTTACTGTCAATGAAGAGGGAGCGTTAATCGACGTGATAAAGGCGGGGTCTGACAACGAAGAAGGGCGATTGGTAGCAACAGCGATTTTTGAGGAGAAAATGCAGAAGGCTCTTCGCAATGAAAATTTCGCCATCCTTTATCGTACCAACGCTCAATCGAGATCTTTTGAAGAGGCTTTGCGGAAACTGGGAATTAAGTATCGAATTGTAGGAGGTCAGTCATTTTACCAAAGAAAGGAAATCAAAGATCTTCTGGGATACCTAAGGTTCACGGTCAACCAGCGAGATGAAGAGGCATTTAAGCGGATCATCAATCTTCCTAAACGCGGAATTGGTGATACAACTATTGCTAGAATCACTGTAACAGCTTCCGAAAATAATGTGGCGGTATGGGACGTGGTAGCCAACATCGGTAATTTTGCAACAGGACGTACTACTGCCGGAATTGAGCAATTCGGGACTTTGATCAAAAGTTTCAAAATCCTGCTGGAACAAGATAAGGATGCTTATGAAATATCATCTCATATCGCCAAAGCTTCGGGTCTTCTCAAAGAATTATATGAGGATAAGACAGTTGAAGGTCTTTCCCGTTACGAAAACGTACAGGAATTACTGAACGGGATAAAGGAATTTGTAGATAACGAGGACACAGAGGACAAGTCATTAAGTGCTTTCCTTCAGTCGGTTTCGTTGTTGACCAATGCCGACGAGCCAGACGACAGTGAAGATCATGACAGAGTGACGATGATGACGATACACTCAGCCAAGGGTCTTGAATTCAGAAATGTATTTATCGTTGGTCTTGAGGAGGATCTTTTTCCAAGCCAGATGATGCTCGAAAGCAGGCAGGATCTGGAAGAGGAACGACGCCTGTTTTATGTTGCCATTACCCGTGCAGAACAGAAACTTTCTTTCTCTTATGCAGAAAGCCGATATCAATGGGGAAGGCTGAAAATGTGTGAACCAAGCCGGTTTTTACTGGAAGTGGACCCTCGCTATCTGAATATTTCCGAATCGATGCAACGAGGCCGTGATCGCGAAGCGGCAAATTCTCCTGTGTCTTTTGTCAAAAATTTAGGCCCACGTAAACCTGTGGAACCCAGGGCGATTTCTACCACTGCCAGTACGCATGTCCCTTCAACGGATTTTGTTGCAAGTGATACAAGTAAGCTTACAGAGGGTGAAAAAGTGGAGCACATGAAGTTTGGCTTTGGCGTTGTGACTAAGATGGACGTGAATGGAAGTGACCGAAAAGCGACTGTGAAATTCGATGCCGTTGGTGAAAAAACGCTTTTGCTAAGTTTCGCCAAACTGCGAATAGTAAAATAATATTTTTTCTTGTAGTTATAGTAACATAGTTGCACGCTTTACATAGTTTGAATCCCAATGCAGCCATAGAACTCTTATCAGGTATAACACTTCTGGGGCTGTGTATCTTATTTAATTTGAATTTTTTAAAACCAGTTAATTTATGTTCATTGAAAAAGACGTTACACAAATAAATGAGCGGGGAAGTGACATCTCTGTCGTTGAAGATCAGGTTAAATATTTTGTAGATGGATTCCCATTTCTTCAGCTCTCAAAAGCCGCAACCATTGGAGATGGAATCATTAATTTATCCAGTGAAGAAATTAGTGAAGTTGTTGCTGAATTTGATAAAAGTGCCTCGGAAGGAGAAATTGCCTTATTGAAATTTGTACCTGCATCGGGAGCCGCGACCCGGATGTTCAAGTCTCTTTTTGGGTTTCTCCAAGACGACAAGAAAGACAAATCTGTTGAGGAGTTTTTTACGAGACTGCCGGAATTCGCCTTTTATGACGATTTGAAAGCGTCACTTGCTGCGGATGGGCATGACATATCCAGTGCAGATGAGAAAACCATCGTATCCTATTACCTTACAAACAAAGGCCTTGGGTACGGAGAATTGCCAAAGGGCCTGCTGAAATTTCACAATTACGCTGATCGTTCACGTACGCCTCTTGAAGAACATCTGGTGGAGGGTGCAAAATACGCCAATGCCGGGGGGAATGTTCAAATCCATTTTACTGTATCCCCGGAGCATCGGGACAAGTTTGAAAAGCTTGTTGTGGAAGTTTTGCCAACGTATCAAAGCCAATTCGGGGTAAAATATTTTGTTTCTTTTTCCGAGCAGCAAAAGTCTACCGACACGATTGCAGTTAACCTTGATAATACTCCTTTTAGAGAAGGGGATGGAAGTTTGCTTTTTAGGCCTGCGGGACATGGCGCCTTATTGGATAATCTTGGTCAGTTGGACGCGGACATCATTTTTATAAAGAACATTGATAACGTTGTTCCCGATCGTATTAAGGAAGATACGATTACTTACAAAAAGGCCCTTGCCGGTGTCATTTTAAAGTTTCAAAAGCGCATTTTCGATTATCTCAATAAGCTTTCCGGATCTTCTGATACGGCTTTGCTCGAAGAACTGGACGCATTCTTTCGCAATGAATTAAGCGTTGTTCCGCCTTCGGCTTTTGCAAATTGGGATGATGCTAAAAAGAACGCATATTTTCTCCAAAAACTTGATAGGCCTTTACGTGCGTGCGGGATGGTTAAAAATCAGGGAGAACCAGGCGGTGGACCATTTTGGGCTGAAAATGCAGACGGATCGTCTTCGTTGCAAGTTGTAGAATCGGCTCAGGTCGATGTCGATGACGCAGAGCAAAACAAGCTTTTCAAGGACTCAACGCACTTCAATCCAGTGGACCTGGTATGTGCTGTAAAGAATAGAAATGGCGAATTGTATGACCTTAAGAAATTCAGAGATCCGTTGACCGGGTTTATAACCGGAAAATCCAAAGACGGAAAAGAACTGAAAGCTCAGGAACTTCCGGGATTGTGGAACGGAGCAATGGCTGACTGGAATACAGTTTTCGTTGAGGTTCCATTGGTCACATTTAATCCTGTGAAAACGGTGAATGATTTATTGAGGGAGCAACACCAGTAATAGCCGTGAGCTATCAGCATATGGCTATTAGCTCAATGTTACCATGAGGTAAAATCGACTGCTTATTTTACTGACCTGGCCTTGTATAGAAATTGGATTTGAAATTAGGGTGAAATTAAAAAAGGTCGGGAACCGTTACGTTTCCGACCTTTTGGGTTTTACCAAATATTCTTTCAAGGAATTGGCATTACCTTGGTTTCTTTGAAAGTGGAGAGAATGACCATTGTTTGTGTACTGGCGACTTCTTCAATTTCATTGATTTTTTCAAGCATTAGTTTTTGATACGTGCTGATATCTTTTGAAATAACGCGCAAAAGAAAATCGCCTGTTCCTGTAATATGGTGGCATTCAATAATTTCGGGTATTGCATGAACCTTCTCTACAAATGATTCAGTAACCGCCTTTCTATGTCCCACCAGGGATATCTGAACAAATGTGCTAACCCCTAAACCTACTTTATCAGGTTCAAGTTGTGCGTGATAGCTTTTGATGATCCCTGATTGTTCCAGCTTTTTTACTCTTTCAAGCGTTGGAGCTGGTGAAAGTCCTATTTCCTTGGATAGCTGTGCGTTAGTTATTTTTGCATTGGTTTGTAAAATCTCCAGTACCTTACGGTCTATCTGGTCTAATTTTATGATCGACGACATTTTTTTGTGACAAGTTTATAGTATAGAGCCCCTAAGAGCGCTGCAAAACTAATTAGTTTCCCGAAGATTCTCTTAATAATCTACTGAAATTTTGTCAAAAAAAAGAATTATCGTGGGCGAAATCAAATTTTAGTGTTGAATTATTAGGTTTTTTCTCAATGTAACCCTTTAAAAACAATACGTTTATACGGCGTATGTTTCAATTTTGTTCAAAAAATCCTGATATGTGATGCGGATACCTTCGGCCAGCTCCGTTTTGTGCTTCCAGCCCAAAGCGTGTAGCTTACTTACGTCCATAAGCTTACGCGGTGTACCGTCGGGCTTGTCCGTATTCCAATGAATGTCACCTTCGTAGCCAACAACGCCCTGGATCAGCTCCGCCAATGATTTGATTGTCACGTCGCTGCCGACTCCGATGTTCAGAAAACCAGGTTCGCTATAATTCTGCATCAGAAAATAGCAAGCGTCTGCAAGGTCGTCGGCATGAAGAAATTCACGTAAAGGAGAGCCTGTGCCCCACAATTCAACAAACGGTTTATTTTCTTCCTTTGCTTCATGAAATTTGCGGATCATGGCCGGAAGAACATGCGATTTGTTCAGGTCATAATTGTCATTGGGCCCATAGAGATTGGTGGGCATAACGGAAATAAAATCACATCCATACTGACTTCTGTAGGCTTCACACATTTTTATGCCAGCGATTTTCGCGATGGCGTAAGGCTCATTGGTCGACTCCAGCGTTCCGGTCAGCAATGAGTCCTCGTGCAAAGGTTGAGGTGCGAGTTTTGGATAAATACATGAGGAGCCCAAAAAAAGCAGTTTTTTTACTTCGTTACGGTAAGCATTATCAATAATGTTATTTTGTATCTGAAGATTTTCGTACAAAAACTCAGCTCTGTATATATTGTTAGCCATGATCCCGCCAACCTTGGCCGCCGCCAAAAAAACGTACTCGGGACGTTCTGTTTCAAAAAATCTTCTTACATCCGATTGCTCCCGAAGATCAAGTTCACAAGAGGTCCGAAAAACGAAATTATTGAAACCTTCGTTAACCAGTTTACGGTGAATGGCCGAACCAACCATACCTCTGTGTCCGGCTATATAAATTTTAGCGTTTTTTTCCAATGTGTTTTAATAAATTTGTAGGTTCCAATATCAATAACGTCGGGATCAATTCGTTACAAAAGTAACAATCTTGCGCTGAAGAAAAATTCAATAAACATGCAAAGAGTTATTCTGATCTGCTTTTTCATATCAATACTAACGTTTGAAAGGCTAATCGCTCAAACTAATTCCAAAGAAACTGCTCAACCTGCTTGGCTACCAACAGCTAAAAAAGATACATCCAACGCTCAATCGGGCCGCTCAAAGGATCTGAAATCGTTTGTTTCAGGTCTTGACCCCGTCGTTGGCGCATCACTACCTGGTGGAAAAGGAAAATCTACAACGCTTTCAACACTTTTTGGAGAAACGATTCCCGACTTAGGGCTGAGAGTAAAGGAATATAAGAGCCTGAAAGGGGAGCGTAAAAGGAAAAAGGAAAAGGCGAAGCTGGCGAAGGTGCAGTATCAGGGAATTCCGATGCAAAGTATGGAAAAGAAATTTGGAAGTGGGGACCGTGCAACGATCGAATACTTTCATGTCTTGAAAGAATATAAACCTATAAACGATTATGCTCGCCCGACAGAACTCAGGTGGTATGACAAAAAGACAAGAAAACTAAGCTCGTCATTGATTAAGGATAAGGCAATGGCATTGCCTCTTCATGGCTCCTATAAAAAGTATGTTGGGGAAAACCTGATTGAAGAAGGTTTTTATTACATGGGCGTAAAGGATGGAAGATGGGCTAAATATGATACGAAATATAACCTTTTGGATAAAGCGACCTGGTATAGAGGATTTCCTGCTGAATCGCGTATAACCTATTACGACTCGGCCCATACAAAAGTCAAGGAAGTTATACCCGTGGCCTATGGGCAGATTCAGGGAGAGGCTTTGAAGTTCTATGATGAAGGTCAGCTTATGGCGAGTGGGAAATATGCTGATGGTAAAAAAGTGGGCCGCTGGGTTGAATATTATCAATTTCGTCGGCTAAGGAAGAAGGAGATACAATATCCCAAGGATAGCTGGGAAGAAGATTTTGAGCCATTCGTTCTTCGGGAATGGGACGACAAGGGGAAGCTGCTTTACGATTATACAAAGGATCCACGGGCTTCGGTGGAAGAAGAGGATGCGGCTATCGAAAAATAGTAATGGCGGAATCATTGAGCTATAAATGTTCAACCCTTTCCGGGTTGTGAAAATCATGGTTTACATTTCTGATCCATGGGTTTCACCGCATCGCAATGGACATTGAAGCCCATTCGGGGTTTTGAAGACCTCAGATTTTCCAGAAATTTCAATCAATAGAGGATTCCGAGACTTATTTCGCGGAGGGAAGGTTTTTGTGCTAATAGCCCGAAGGGCTTGACTGTTCATAACCGCGGTGTAAACGGCGGCGATATGAGCGTGCGAAAGAACAACAACAACCCGGAATGTGTTGACGGACCTGTTATTGTTCAACCCTTTCCGGGTTGTGAAAAAAAAGGTTTACATTTCTGATCCATGGGTTTCACCGCATGGCAATGGACATTGAACCCCATTCGGGGTTTTGAAGACCTCAGATTTTCCAGAAATTTCAATCAATAGAGCATTCCCGAGACTTATTTCGCGGAGGGAAGGTCTTTGTGCTAATAGCCCGAAGGGCTTAACTGTTCATAACCACCGGTGCAACCGGCGGCGATATGAGCGTGCGAAAGAACAACAACCCTGACAGGGTTGAACGGACCTGTTAATGTTCAACCCTGTCAGGGTTGTGAAAATCATGGTTTACATTTCAAATCCATGGGTTTCACCGCATCGCAATGGACATTGAAGCCCATTCGGGGTTTTGAAGACCTCAGATTTTCCAGAAATTTCAATCAATAGAGCATTCCGAGACTTATTTCGCGGAGGGAAGGTTTTTGTGCTAATAGCCCGAAGGGCTTAACTGTTCATAACCGCCGATGCAACCGGCGGCGATACGAGTGTGCGAAAGAACAACAACAACCCGGAATGTGTTGAACGGACCTGTTATTGTTCAACCCTTTCCGGGTTGTGAAAAAAAAGGTTTACATTTCTGATCCATGGGCTTCACCGCATGGCAATGGACATTGAACCCCATTCGGGGTTTTGAAGACCTCAGATTTTCCAGAAATTTCAATCAATAGAGCATTCCCGAGACTTATTTCGCGGAGGGAAGGTCTTTGTGCTAATAGCCCGAAGGGCTTAACTGTTCATAACCACCGGTGCAACCGGCGGCGATATGAGCGTGCGAAAGAACAACAACCCTGACAGGGTTGAACGAAATCACAGTAAATACTTGACATCAAACTCAATTCCGTTTTCGGTTAGCAACCTTCTGAACTCATCATAAAACGTTTCTTTTCTATGATGTTCCTTTTGGTTTTTGACATAATTGATAATCATATCCCTTTCCCGGATATTGTATGTAAAAGCACCATATCCGCCTTGCCAGCCCTCGAATTCGGGGAATTTTCCACTTTCCTTCATCCAAAGGCTACTGCCAACCTTAATATTTTTAATGAAGTCCGAAAGGCATATGGAAGGATGAAGATCCGACAAAATGTGAATGTGATCGCTCATACCGTTTATACGATACAATTTGCAGCGATTGTTTTTTACTATTCCCCAAATGTATTTATAGAGTTCTTCGCAATGGGCCTCGTTGATAGTAGGCTGACGGTACTTTGTACCAAATACGATTTGGTAATAGATCTGTTTGTAAGTACTCATTATGTGGAGCTTTAAGTTAGTTTAACCTAAGCCTTTCATAATCTTTATGTCGAGTAAAAGAGATTATCTGATGCAATTTTACAATTTGATCAGAACTTGTTGTGTATTCCGGTCAGGATTCGTTCCACTTCCTTACGCACTTCGGACGAAGGTTTAGTATAATTGTTGTTCATGAAACTGAAAATCAATGTTTTACCTTTTTTGGTGACCAGGTAGCCACTCAGATTATAATTGTTGCTGAAACTTCCTGTTTTGGCAAAAACAAACGATTTTTCACCCTTGAACATATTCCGAAGTGTACCGGTACCGCCGTTCGGTAGCAGTTTGAATAGTCGCTCCCTAGGTACTTTGTCGTAAATTTTTTGCAGCAACGCAGCTATTGTCCTTGGAGTAAATAAGTTGTAACGGCTGAGCCCTGACCCATCTTTCCAGATCAGGGGATCAGGTAAATCGCTCATATATTTCTGTGTTGCATGCTCAATCGCTTTCGTAGTATTCAATGGAAGGTTGTTTGCTGATGCGTAGAGTAGCATTAATTGTTCGGCAAGCATGTTATCACTGACCTGCATCATACGCATATAAAGCGAGTCGGACGGTATGCTGTAAACCGTTTGAAGTTCAATCGTCAGTGGAATGGAAATGAGTTTAATCTCCCTTTTCAAGGTGTCACTCAGCAGATGGACAGTCAATAAATCAGACATATGAACCGGAATGTCCTGGATTAAATTTTCTGGGAGTGCATATTTGGAATGGTGAAAAATATTCTGATTTGGCTCACGTTTGATACCCGCAACAGAAGTGTCCGCAATAAGTGACGGTTTCCAATAACGAGGCTGAACGTCGAATTTATGGGCAGGTTTTCCTGTAAAGCGGACGATGTTTCCATAAACGGGTAGGGAAGATCTTTCAGCCTGATATTCGTCATTGTAATCATCCCATGCCCATCCCGGGCCAAATGCCTTTTCATTGAAATTTACCGGAGTGTAAAATATCTGTTCCTTGCGGCTCTTCAAAAAGTCAAACACTTTGCTGTGAGGCAAATCCGGGTGCAGCAGGGAAGGGTCGCCAGTGCCGCGAATGAGCAATAATTCTCCCCATTCAAGGTATTGTAATCCAGGAAGCGAATCGCCTAGTGCGCATAAACCAGCGTAAAAACTGAAGAGTTTGGTGTTGGACGCGGGATTGAAATATTTGTCGTCCTGATAAGAGGCAAGTGTTTTCGGGTCATTCAAATTCTTAATGGAGACACCCGTGTGTTGCTGGCTCAATACTGGCGAATTTCTTATTTCGCGTTTAAGATAATGCGAAACTGAGCAACCAGACAACAGCAAAACACTAAATAAGAAGAGAAGCGTGCGCATAAACAAGGATTAAAACTGGGGTAAAGTTAGTAGTTTCGATTCAAACGAACATATACGCAGGATTCTTTTGAGTATCGGAAACTATTTCTAAGCACATCAAAAGCCCGAATGTGTTACTTTGCATTTTGGTAGACTCATTAGATTTGGTTTTAAAATGAATACCCTTCAATCTATCCTGAAACAATATTGGGGACATGACGCATTTCGCCCGGTTCAGGAAGACGCTATACGTTCAGTTTTGGAAGGGTTAGACACACTCGTGCTGCTACCCACTGGTGGCGGGAAATCCGTTTGTTTTCAAGTGCCCGTGTTGGCAATGGATGGGGTTTGCATTGTTGTCACACCACTTATTGCGTTGATGAAAGATCAGGTAGAGCAGTTGAAAAAGCGAGGTGTTTCTGCGGCCGCCATCCACTCGGGTATGAATCGGCATGAAATTGATATCACGCTGGACAATTGTATTCACGGGCACACCAAATTTTTGTACGTCTCACCAGAGCGATTACGGACAGAAATCATGATTGAACGGGCCAAGCAAATGGATATCTGTCTGCTCGCTATTGATGAAGCACATTGTATTTCTGCCTGGGGCTACGATTTCCGGCCTTCTTATCTACTCATTTCAGATTTCCGAAAGCTGATACCCCGAATACCCGTAATGGCACTTACGGCGACAGCAACAGAGGAGGTCCAGGCTGACATTATGGATAAGCTCGAGATGCGGAATCCAAGAGTATTTCTGCAGTCTTTTGCCCGCGCTAATCTTTCTTACTCCGCCTTCATGGAGGAAAATAAGGAGCGGAAATTACTTCAAATACTCAAAAATGTTCAGGGAACGGGAATCGTTTACGTCCGTACGAGGAAACGTACGAAGGAACTGGCTGATTGGCTCAACCGTCAGGGAATCAAAGCATTGGGATACCATGCAGGCTTGCCCTTTAAAGACAGGGCAGACCGGCAGACGAATTGGATTAAAAATCAGGTCAGGGTGGTGGTGGCAACAAATGCCTTTGGAATGGGTATTGACAAACCTGACGTTCGTTCGGTGATTCATTATGACTTACCGGCCACACTGGAGGCATATTATCAGGAAGCGGGCAGGGCAGGACGTGACGAGAAAAAAGCATATGCAGTTGCCTTATTCAACAGTATTGATCTGGAAGAGCTTGCTGACAATGTGGAGCGAAAATATCCTTCCATGCAGGTGCTCAGGCGGGTTTATCAGGCGTTAGCCAATTATTATAAACTTGCTGTCGGTGGCGGGGAGTTTTCAGCATTCAGTTTTGATATTCAGGATTTTGCGGGAATATTTGGACTTGTTGTGAACGAAACGCACTACGCTCTTAAGCTTCTTGAAGAAGAAGGTTTTATCCAGTTGAGTGAAAATTTCAACGATCCGTCCAGGCTTCACTTTTTGGTTGACAACCGCCAGTTGTATGATTTTCAGATACGTTATCCCGACCTTGATTCGTTTATCAAAGTGATATTACGGATCTACGGAGGGGAACTGTTTTCTGAGTACGTAAAAATAGCAGAAAGCGAGTTGGCACAGATCTACTTCGCGCCCGTACAGGAAGTTATTCAAAAACTCAATTTTATGAAAGAGCGGGGTGTCGTGGATTACGAACCAGCCAGGGACAAGCCCCAATTAACATTTCTGACGCCACGTTACGATGCAGAGCTATTACCTTTAAATGTTTATGAAATTGAGAAAAGAAGGGAAAGGGACCGGCAGAAAATTCGCGCCGTTGTCAACTATGCTTCTAATACCAACCGATGCAGAACGATTCTTTTATTAGAATATTTCAACGAAATGGACGGCTCCCCTTGTGGGGTTTGCGATGTTTGTTTAAGAAACAAGAAGGCCGGAGTAGAAGAAGGACCAAACCGGGAATTGGGAAATGCAATCATGCTGTACCTGCAGGAAAATGGACCAATTGCTCCGCGTGCTTTAAGTGAAGCATTTGAAAATGTTCGCGAACCAATGTTTTTGCAAACCTTAAAGTTATTGCTGGAGAAGGAATTAATTAAATACGATCTTAACGGGAAATTGATCTTGAATTAGTTTGTTCTCCGATAACTGGAAATTATATGTGCAGTTTTTATCAACAGATTCATTATCAAAATTTTACTAACAAACTGAATTCAAAGTTTTGAAAAAGAGATTAAAACTTTTTATGGGACTCACTTTTGCTTCGGTGCAGTGTGTGCTCGCACAACAAATTCCGGGCCTTCAATACAGTAATTACGGAGGGTTATATCGGGCAACTTACAATCCGGCTACGCTAGGCGCTTCCCGTTATAAATTTCAAATAAATATAGGATCACTAGGAGGCAGTATTAATCATCGATACCTGACGTTCCTTGGAAAGAACTCACTACTTTATCCGCTTTTGACGCCACATTCAACACAGGAACTATATGGCCGGTCAAGAACGATGGGCTCGATTGTCCAAAAAGACCCACTATACCTTGTGAGTGAAATACGCTGGCCATCGGCTATGATTTCAATTGGTGATAATCAAGGCATCGCGTTCCAATTCAGGTCGCGCGGATATGTGCAAGGGAAAAATATTCCCGATGCGGTTCGAAACTTGTATTTCAAAAGACTAGATACAGGGAGTAATCCGGTGTTATCAAACCAAGCTTGGGGGGATTTTAGTCTCGTTCAGCAAAGTTTTTCCGAAGCGAGTGTTTCGTATGGTATAGCTCTGTTAAATACTGAAGTACATAAACTGAAAGTGGGCGCCACTTTGAAAAAGATTTTTGGAGCCAGAGTCGGATATTTGAAGGGATCTGTGGATAATTACGGCATTCGTGCACTTAACTCGGAGACCAGCGAGTTGCTCATTAATAATTTTACATACGAAAGTGGTTATACCCAGGTAACCCAACCGGTGAAAGTAGGAAACCTTTTTGACTCCAAACAATATGGTTCTGGTTGGGGATATGATCTCGGGGCAAGCTATGAATTCGGTTCGGTCTGGAAAAATGATAAGGAAGAATTTGACCAGAGTCCCCAATATCTGATCAGGTTAGGGGTGTCAGCCACGGATATTGGTTCGATCCGTTACAAAACGGCAAACAGTCGGGTTGTTACGGGAAGCCAGGCTACAGCCGTGGTGAATCAAACGACGTTGGAAAAAATAGCGGACAATGGTCCCGAAGGATTTATGGATGTATTTGCTGCAAAAACCGATGCGTCGTTCGACAAAAAGGTGAGACTTCCTCAGGCTTTGCATTTTGACGCCGATGTCCAACTAATAAAAGGTTTTTTTCTTAATTTATCTCAGACAAAACGGGCAAAGTCAAATTCTAGCGAATCTCTTGACATTTTTTTGCCAAATACCTTCACAATAACCCCGCGATTTGAAGACGAGGACTCGGATTTTGCCTTTCCTGTTTCTTTCATTGACGGAAACAAAAAACCATCCTTTGGGTTTTTAAGTCATTTTGGGCCAATTTTTCTGGGTTTTAGCGATGTAAATGTGCTTTTTAAGAAATCGGGTGTAGGCATGGTCTATGTTGGAGTGTCTGCCTGGAAGCTGAAAGGCGGTAAAAAGCTTGGATCAACGGGATCCGGTAAAAATTAGTGACGGGACAGATTTTGATATTAACACATTGAGTCGCATTACGAAAAACTGCGATTTTCTTTTTCTGGCCCTGCTGTGCATCGTGAGTATGTGGTCACGGTTACACAAGATGTCGTGGATTTTTACAGCGCTGGTGATACACCCGTACCTTGAGAACTGAACATGTATTATCACACATTGAATTGTGGATTTAAAACAAGGCTGTCCGGGGAAACAGATTGTCCATGTATAACGGATGCGCGGGTAGGGCAGGCGAGAAGCTATTTTAAACCGGAAGGTAGTGTCACTTACGACAATTATGTCAATGCGATCAGGTCAGGAAGAGCCTATGTATCTGATGGCAAGTCGCACATCATGGATTTTGCTATGAACGGGCAGGAAGTTGGAACAAAAAACAGTGTGCTGCAATTGAACGACAAGCAAAATATAAAAATCTCGGCTGAGGTGGCGTCCTATCTTCCGGTTCAGCAGGATATCGAAGGGGAGTCAATAGCCAAAATCTTAATTGAGCAGAAGCCTTATTGGGACATAGAACGAGCGCGCATCGGTAAATCCCGCAAAGTTCGGGTGGAACTGATCGTCAACGGAGTGCCTGTTGATACCACGGAAATAATTACCAATGGGCAAATTGAAAATGTAAACTTCGATTATTCGATGGCTCGTTCGGGCTGGGTCGCTCTGAGGATATTTCCTAGCTCACATTCCAATCCTACATTTGTTGAAGTGGGTGGGAAATCTATTGCCGAGAGAAAGAGTGCAGAATGGTGTTTAGCCGCATTGGAGCAATGCTGGAAAATGAAGGAAAAGAATATCCGGGTAGGTGAAAAGGCTGCCGCGGCTGAGGTTTATGAAAAGGATCGTCTGGTATATCGAGAGATTATAAAGAAAGCAGCGCAGTGAGAAGGAAACATGGTTTGGAACTTTGGAGTCATTCGCAGAACCGACCATTCATCTCATTGTTAAAACATAAGCTTTTTGGGCTTCTTGAAGAACCGAATGTATTGACTCAGAATAATTTTTTGCGAAGCGGAATTATTTTGAATTGTAGAGAATTCTAAATTTTGGAAGTCAAGACATCAGGGGCAAACACAGGTATTTCGCAGTCTTTAAAGTCCTTGATATTTCTGGTGACAATGCAGTCTATTTTCTCAATAGAATATGCACACATCATTTGAATTGCATCCTCGAAATCTTTGTGTTTGGAGAGCAGCCCTTTCTTTAATACGTCTAAATCTACAGGTACAACCGTAACGAAGGTCAAAAGGGAATACAAAATTTCTCGAAGGGTTTTTTCATCAATATATTTCTTTAATAGGTCGTGAGTTGTTGCAATGGAATGGGAGGAGGTGTAAAGCGAAATTTTTCCATCTTCCGCCTTATTGAATAATTCTATTGCAAATTTGCTAAAGGGTTTTCTGTCGGCGATGAGGTCAACAAGGATATTGGTGTCGACAAATATATTGGTCATAAATGTTTGTCTTCCAGGGATGATCTCAATGCTTTTTGTTCATCAAAGTCATCAGGAAGAGTCACCCTGCCAACAATTTTTTTAAGCCTTGGCGATAATTGTTGCTCCGCGGCATCATTAGTAATTGAATCAAGATAGAACTCAATAAGCTCTGACAAGCTTCTGCCTGTATTTTTGGCATAGGTCTTGGCTTTTTCAATTACTGTTTTTTCAATAGTTAATGTCAGCTTGGTTACCATTGCACGTGTATTTTTTTCAAAGATACGTGTTTGACTTTTGGATTACAAAAATGTTTGAATTAGGATTACTAACATTAAGTTACCCTGCGATGATGTTACTGACTAAGGTTTTCCGTTGGTTCTGAATAACCCACCGATCCGGCTAAACATCCTTTTCTCAAATTCCCAAAAGAAAATAAACTTCCCCCAAATCCATCCCCAAGCGAGTAGCACAACCTGATACAACGGTAAAATGATCACAATGTTGATCGTCCACCGAAGCCAGGAAGGACTTGAATCGGTTAAGCCAACAAGCTCGAAAAGAAATCTTTTGATATAAAGAATTGAAAAGCCAGTGCAGGCGAAAACAACCAGAATGATAACGACGTCCAATCCGTTTTTTACATTCCAACGTTGTTTCAGCTTTTCAATCATAGAATTTTTATTCGTGCAGGAACCCGAGATTTTCGGGTTTCACTTCTTCATCGTCCAGAACTAAAAATTCTTCCCAGAAAGGATCATTGGGTAATCCGGCTCTGCAAATCAGAGGCTCCTTTTTCACGGGATGCTCAAAATACAGACGGCGAGCGTGCAAATTTATATTTCCGTCAGGATTAGCCTTTGGAAAACCATACTTTACGTCTCCCCGGATAGGGCAGTTCATGGACGCAAGCTGCACGCGAATCTGGTGCGGACGCCCTGTGATCGGCGTCACTTCCAGCAGGTGGAATTTATTGATCTCTCCCAGAACACGGTAAAAAAGCTCCGCCCGTTGGGAACCAGGTACTTCGTAATCATATGCCGTGGTCACATTTCTTTTCTCATCTTTTAATAGCCAGTGGACCAATCTGCCCTTTTTTTCTGCGGGGCGATGTTTCACGACTGCCCAATAGGTTTTTTGAACATCTCGTTTCCGAAATATCTCATTCATGCGTTCCAGCGCCTTGGACGTTCTTGCGAAAACCACCAGTCCGCTCACAGGACGATCCAGACGATGTACAGTTCCTAAGAACACAGCACCCGGTTTATCATATTCTTCTTTGACATACTCCTTCAGCATATCCAGCAGACATTTGTCGCCAGTAGCATCGCCTTGTACCAGGATCCCCGGTTCCTTATTTACAATCAGTAAATGATTGTCCTCATATATCACTTGAAATCTTTTCTTAGCCATTTGATTTTGTATTTACACTTTGAAATGCTTCTTAAAAGCCACCTCAAGTGAAGTAGTTGCCATAAAGAGGCTAGTATGATTCTTTCTCGTTGGGGAAAGACCTGCTCTTTACATCCTTAATATAATTCGATATTGCATCCGTCATAATCCCGTTCAGATCCGCATACCTACGTAGGAAACGGGGTTTGAATGCCTTGTTGATTCCAAGCAAATCATGTAAAACCAGGATCTGTCCGTCAGCATGAGGTCCAGCTCCGATTCCTACAGTTGGAATGGTTAGGCTTTCCGAAACCTGTTTGGTGAGTGTCGAAGGTATTTTCTCCAACACAATAGCGAAGCATCCGACATCTTCCAGCATTTTGGCGTCTTCAACCAATTTTTGTGCTTCGGCTTCTTCCTTTGCGCGAACGGTGTAGGTTCCAAACTTATAAATCGACTGAGGTGTAAGACCCAAATGGCCCATTACAGGAACACCAGCACTCAGGATCCGCGTTACCGACTCCTTAATTTCCAACCCCCCTTCCAGCTTTACTGCGTGCGCTCCGGATTCTTTCATGATCCTGATGGCGGACCTTAAGGCTTCTTCAGAATTTCCCTGGTAAGATCCGAAAGGTAAATCTACAACAACCAACGCCCGCTTTACTGCCCTCACTACGGAAACGGCATGGTAGATCATTTGGTCAATCGTAATAGGTAAAGTCGTTTCATGGCCAGCCATGACGTTAGACGCGGAGTCGCCTACCAATATCAGCTCCACGCCAGCGGCGTCCACGATACCCGCCATGGAGTAGTCATAGGCGGTGAGACAGGAAATTTTTTCACCACGAGTTTTCATTTCCTGAATGATGTGAGTGGTAACGCGTTTTATATCAGGAGTATGTACCGACATGATGTTTAAATTAAATCAAGGATTTTTTTCTTTGCGTTCCTGGTGTTCCGACTAAGGTGTCTTAAGTGTGTCGACCAAAGGTTTGTACATTGCTGCTGCCCTGGCCGTTAATGATGCAGCCAGCTTTCGGGGTTAAGTCGCGAAGTATTTTTCCAGATCTGAAACTGCAATTCCGATGTTCCGTCAGTATCTGTCGCGACCCGTCCAATATTTTCCCTCGCCTTTACCTTCTGTCCGGGATGAACGGTTACACCCTGCATTTTGGCATAAACAGTCATATAATTCCCGTGTTGGATCGCGACGACATTGCCCATCCCGGGCATTTCAGTTACGTCAAGCACCACACCGTCGTAAACACTTTTGACGGGTTCGCCGGCCGTGGTCTGTATATCGACACCGAGGTTGTCGACCATCACTCCCTTCAATACAGCATGCGGTCTCGTTCCAAAATGACTTGATACAAAACCCTTAACAGGCCATGGTAAGCGAGCTTGTGAAGCAGTAAATGACGAAGCAAGTGTGGTTTCTGCTTCGCTCATACCTGTAGAAGGCCTTTCAGGTTCTTCCTCCTTTGGCGTTTCCACGACAGCAGCTTCTCCCTTTTTCTCTCTCTCAGCATTCTCACGAGCAATGCGCTCTCTTTCTGCCTTTCTTCTGATTTCTCTCTCTTCCCTTTCCTTTCGTTCCCGATCAGCGCGTTCTTTTCTTTCACGTTCGGCAATCCTGCGTATGTTGGCCTCCAGAAAATCGGTTGCTCTTTTATTTTCAGCTATTTGATTTCTTAATTCTGATTCCTTTTGGGACAGCTCCTGAATAACTTCATTTTGCTTGGTTTTAAGTCCTTCGAGTTTGGTGCCTTCGGTTACACGTGTGTCAAGAACCGTTTTTTGTTGGGTCTTTTTGGAAGTAATGCGCTGACGCTCCGCCATAAGCTGCTTTTGTAATACCTCCATCTCTTTGGCCTGATCTTGCCTTGCTTCGGTGTACTGCTTCAGATATTTGTAGCGCAATACAAGCTGATTAAAAGTGCCCGCGGAGAATAGGAAAACCAGTTGATTCAAATAGGCATTCCTTTTGGACGCCTCATAAATCATATGCCCATATTCAACCTTTAGTTTTCCAAGGCTGTTTGCAAGTTCCTGTCGCTTTTTTTCAAGCACTTTCAATTCCACATCCAACAGCTCCAGATCGTCGGAAAGTAGATCAATCTGCCTTTTTTGATTTTTTATCTGTTGATTCAGCGCTTTTAACTGCCCAATGTTCACGTTCTTTTGCGAAGATGTCTGTTTCAGAATGCTCTGAATCTCCTTCATCTTATTCTGGTTATCACCCTTTTCACGTTCCAGTTGTTCGCGCGTTTTTTGCGCAAAAACGCCAATAGCTGTACCACAGACCAGGATCAGTGTTAGAATAAGACTTCGATAATACAGTTTTTGAAGGGGCATATTTTTTATACTTGCAACCAAAATAGCTTCATGGATTGACAAAGTTAAGCAGACTTCACGTTTTTGCCCTATTAAGCAACGGACATTATACATTTTACCTCTTTCGTGTATAGCCAGACGGAACGCTAAAAGGGAACCCCGGGTTGTGACTTACAATCTCCACTTTGCTATGCTTTATATGCATGGTGGTATTATAAACCTTCTGATCCTTTGGCGACCGCACATCGAGTTTTATAAGACTTTCAAATGGAAATAAGAAGGTCTTTACTTCTTTGAACTCCGCATAATCCAGGCTGAATGTGTTATTAGTAGGTATTTCAAGTGCATTCAGCCGGGTCAGCTTGAGGTTAGACACGCCAATATAATTGTCTATATTTAGCCTGTTGGATGTCTGCCTCAGAAGGAAAAAGTCGTTTTCTTGTGCCACACCATCGTTTCCGTTTGGAGGAAATGGTAGGTTGCCCACAATGATAGACTGTAATAAAGCGAAGTTCAGGTCAAAATTATATTGCTTGCTGAGCTGTTGGTAGCTAAATACAAAATAATCTTTGTGGAATTTGTCCATAAAAACAATCGAGTCAGGCGTGATAAGACCTCGTGCAATCTCAAACCCAACTCCGGTTACCGAAATCCAGATCACACTGTCTTTTTTGATCCTGATGTTGATATTGGTGTTATCAAAATCCTGCTCATTGCTTTTGAAAGAAAACTTTGATTTCGCAGTAAGGTAGTCAAATGGGAGCTCCTTAATTTTAAGCGGAATTAAAGCAGATTTTTCTGGTTTTAAGGAATCAATTTTAACAGAATCAATGCTTTCATTAATGACAAGGGTGTCTTTTACCGGAAGTGTTGTGTTTTTTGATATGCGTTGCTTGTGGCAGGAGGTAAGACCTGTTCCGGTCAGCAGCAACCACAAAATAATTTTATTGTTCATGCAGTGTTCCGGTTGCTATTTTCTTGTCAAGAAGTTCTGTTGTTTCGCCCATTTTCTTCGCTCTTTTCCACTGCGCAACAGCGTTTTCCTGCTCTCCAAGTTTGAAAAGTACATCCCCGTAATGTTCTATGATTGTTCCGCTTACTGCGGAAGTATCCGCCAGGGCTCTTTCCAGAAATTCTTTTGCTTTTTTGTAATCCTTGCGGATATACAGCACCCAGGCGTATGTATCCAGATAGGTGGCGTTGTTCTGATGTTGTTTGACCAATTTTTCGGACATTTTCAACGCGAGGTCCAGCTTTTCCTTCCTTAACGAGAGAAAATAGCTGTAGTTATTCAATACCTGATCGTTGTCGGGATTTTCTTTTAAAGCGAGCTCGTATGAAGCATCAGACTTTGCATTATCGCCAAGTCCATTATAAGTGTCGCCAAGCTGACCATATATAACCGGGACCAATTTTGGGTCGGTTACAAGCTTTAAGCTTTCTTCCAGCGAGGAAATGGCCTGCTTATAGTTTTTCTTTATCGAATGGGCGACACCGTTGTAATACCAAAGTAAACCCTGGTTAGGAAATGTTTCAAGTGACTTTTCCGAATGAACCACCATACTGTCAATCTGGTTAAGCGCCCCATCGAGCTGAATCACCGCAACCCATACTTCGAAAGCAACTCCGTTCATTCTGGCGGCTCTTGCATACATATCTCTTGCCTCCTGCCTTTTGCCACCACGCATCAGCACATCCCCGTAAATTGCGAGGGCGCGGGGCTCAGATGGATGTGTTTCCGCTAATTGTTTACCGAGGAGAACAGCATCCGCAACATCGCTATCTGACTTGATCATTAAAAGATATCCTGTCAATACCCGTACTTTGGGGTCTACATCCAGATTTGGATTAGCAAACACGAGTTTCAATTCCTGATTACATTTCTGAATGTCACCTTTCCTGCGGTAAATATCAGCAAGCAGTACGTGGGCCTGCGCTTCATCCGGATTAATCTTCAGCGCTTCTTCCAGCGGGACAATTGCATCGGCAATCCGGTCATTTGCGATCAGCATTTCGGCCAGCTCCACGCGGTAGCTCACTTCTGCCGGTTCTGATGCGATCAGTTTTTTCCCTTCCGCAAGCGCTTTTTCAAGATCGTTTTTGCGTAAATAAAGCTGTTGTTTCTGATGGGTGATTTCCTCGGTTACTCCAATTGATTTTTCAAGCAAATCGTAAGTTTGAATCGCTTTGTCGAACTGCTCGTTGAAAACATAAACAGCTGCCAATTCTATTCCATACTGAATATTGCCCGGGTTTTTAGCCAAAATGGTTTCATATATCTGGGCTGCTTCGGCATATTTTCGGCGTTTGGCATAAAGTTCTGCCAACTGTTGTGCATAAAATCCATTCGACTTATCAAGCTCGTATGCCTTTTTAGAGGAAATAATGCCGTCATCGAGCTTGTCGAGCTTGATGAGCGCGGTGGCGACAAGGTAATAGCCTGCGGCATCTTGTGGGCTTTTCTGAACCAGCTGTTCAAAAATAGGAAGGGCTTTTGCGGGCTCATCCTTCATCATGAACTTCATACCTTCCGCTGCAAGCGTCTCTTCTTCAAGGTGAAAACTCGTAGCATCTTTGCCAGTTACTTTTTCTACCTCTTTATCACGATTTTTATTTCGCCTTTGTGCATGGGAAACCTGAGCGATGCCCAGCGTTACTAAAAGGCATATCAAAAACGTTATTTTTAGAAATCCTGTCCTCATATTTATTTGGGGGTCAATCAGAACCGAGACGGACCGGATAAGATCATAGTAATAACAAAGTTATTAAATTTTCGCTGTTGAATTGGTCGAAATAAGGTTCCCGGAATGATATCTAACGATAAAACGCATAAATTCTTGTTGACGATCCGCAGGGAATTTTATTAAATCAACACGGCTAAATAGGGGGGATTAATTGAATAGTGGAGTTTTTGTCGGTATCTTAAATATCATCTAGGCTTTAATTGCTTGTGAATCAATAACTTATACGATCCTTTTAGTAGTAAAAATACTAGAGCCGAAGGCAGTGAGCTAATGAGCGTATTTATTGAACTGAATAAACCGATTTGCCGAATCCCGCCTCACCAGTCGGACTCAAAACTTCGGTACGAATGTTGACAGTAGTTATCGGATCAGTGTTGTAAAACTCGAGTAGCGCCCTCCCGTCCTTTCCGGTTTTTATTTGAGGAATCCAGTAAATAGTTGACCGATAATCCGGACGTGCGTCGTCCTGCCTTTTTACATCATATTTCGGGGCATAAAACTCTCTGGGAATGTCAAAACCGGCAATTTTGGAAACAAGAATCCCGGGAATAATATCTTGAGAATAATCGTAATTGGAATCTCCTCGTTTGGTCAGTATCGCGATGACACCGTTTCCACCCCTGCTTCCATAAATAGCTGCTGAGGCGCCTTTCAGAACGTCAATGCTCTCTACATCAAAAACGCTCATGTTGGTGATCATCGCTTTGTCAACCGTGACGCCATCGAGTACAAACAAAGGCTCTCCTCCGTTTCTGATAGAAACCGAAGCGTTCATTCCCGAGCCAGTCACGCGTACACCTGCCACCCGGCCAGCAATGATATCTAAAACCGACATTGCACCGGCTGCCAGCTGTGGAGTAACCTTAATACTGGCGTCGGCATTCGTGTATAATTTGCGGGAATCCCGTACTACTTCTTTTTTACCTTTGATCGTGACCACATTCAACAGCCTTTCTCTGCTTTCGCGAATCTTACGTTCAATTTCCTGGTATTCTTCTGCTCTTTTTAAGGATGCATTTAATTGTTCTTCAGAGACAGTTACGGGGTAAAATGGAATTTTGACAGGAGTCGCTTTTGGCGCCTGGAACGAAAACACGTTGAAAGTAAGGTTTGAACTTGTTTTTTTATTCATGCCCTGCAGACGTAACTGAAGGGAGTCGGCAAAGACCAGGTTGTTCAGCGCAAAGAAACCAGCTTCATTTGACTCGGCGGTCATGAAAGTTTTGAGGCTGTCGTTGCTTAAAAATACAGAAATCGGGGTTTTTTCAGCAACTTTTCTGTTACCTCTTTTTACTTCGCCTTCAATTGTAAAACCTTGCTCTACGAATCTTTTTGGGGTGGTTATAGAATCAGCAAGAACGTCCTTCCAGCTAAATCTTCGCCAGCCTTGAGTCATCATCAAATAGTCCAGATATATTTTTCTTTCTGAATTTGCAGGGTCAAAATAATAAGCAGGCTGTTCTACAAAACCTTTAAGGTCAGAAGAAAGCAACAAGAATGAAACGATGTTCATGTCGTTTGGCTGTTGGGCGACCTGGTTCGCGTCGGTAACAGAAACAGAAAGATTTGCTTCGATCGGCTTACCTGCGGAGTCAGTCACCATGATTTCGACCTGCGTTTTTTCCCTTGGTTTGTAAGTGACTTTGGAGGTGGTCAATTTTATTTTCAGGTTACGTTCCTGGTTGATAAAGACCAGCCTTTCCGCAACGGGCTTATTTTCATCATCGAAAAGGGTCAGGTGCAGGATCCCGTCGGACAATTCTTTGGTTGGGATGTTCATCATAAGCCCTTTGGATGAAACTTTTCCTTTAGCGGCAAAGGCGGTAATTCCTCTCGAGTGCGCAACAACAGACACCGATTTTTCAACGGCTTCCGCGTTTTTGTTATAGACAATGACCCTCATTCTCGCCGGATTGGAAACATTATCCACAATCATCGTATAGCCAGATCCCAGAACCGAGGGAAACGCTACCTTGGTATAATTGCCATCTTTTTCCCGGACCAGCGCTGTATAACTTTCGCCTTGTTTGGGAGAAAACTGAAAACGACCTAGCCCGAGATGCTCACTTTTGATGGAAGCAACGGTATCTTTATTCTGGTCCAGGATAAATCCATTTACCGGTACGCCGAGACCCTTTCCGTTAATGGCTTTAAATGCAACCCGGGTATTGAGGCCTCCGACCATTTGTCCGCTTTCCGGGAAAAATGCGACATCCAGAACGTTATCCACAGCCAAGCCCGGCGATTCCTGATCGTCAAATACATATATTTCCTTTTTGAAAATGAAATCGTCAGGAAAGTTTCTCATCCAGTTGGTATAGGCCCGTATGGTATATGGACCTGGAGGAATGGAATCGGCAAGGGTGAAACTCCCGTATCCAAGCCCCCCGTTTAAAGGAACTCTTCGTATCGCGATGTTTTTAGCAGTGTTTTGACTGATTAAGTCTACATACAGCACTGTACTCGCACTATCGGGCCTGTGCAGTGAACCCTCAACAAGATAGCCCTTAAACCAAATCGTGTCCCCGGTGGCATAGTAGGGTTTATCAATGTGCAAATACGCTTTTTCGGGGGGGTAAATGTTTCTGTAGTTATGGAGTTTTTCTGAAATCTGTTGATTAAAATCCTGACCATAACTTGCAAAACTCAGAATGAGAAACAGGAAAGCAGGTACAAGGTTTTTGTGAAGTGTTTGGTGGAATTGCATAATTACAATTTAAAATTGATGCGATGCAATTTATCATTTTTGCACATAAAATTTAGTTCCGGTTACATAATTCCGAGTTGTGATTGCGTAGAAAAGTGTTCAGGAAGAGGATTTACGAATCTCAGTTTTTTATATCCCAAACACTGAGTTTTAAAATTATCAACGATTTTGCCCTCAGAATCTCTATGCTCTTTGTAATTTCGACCGCTTTATCTGGTTTGAAAAGGCAACTAAAAGTATATCGGATCCTTATGAAATCGACTTTGCAAACTGTTTTTAAGCCCGGCGCTTGGCATATTATGCTGGTTCTTTTGGCAGCTCCGATCATACTTCATTTTCTTCTATTGATCTGCTTCTCTCTCAACATTCCATGGATAGACGATTTTTACTGGTATTTTGAGTTTCTGAGGAAAATTGACAATGCAAAAAGTTCTCTAGCATCGTTAGAGGTTATCATCACACCTTACAATAATCACTGGCACATTTTACAAAGGCTCTTTTTTGTTTCCATCGTAAATTCGCTGGGTTCTATCAATATGGCTTATGTGGTTTTTGCGGGAAATATTCTGTTCCTAACACTCTTCTTTTTATTATTTTTTAGAAAAGCTAAAAGTAAAATTCAAATCTCAAAGGGCGTTGTGGCTGCAGCATGGCTATTTTTTCAACCCGTTTCACACTACAACTTCTTTGAATGTGCATTTTTCAACTTACCTGTTCTGCTGCTTTCCTTTCTTTCTATCAGATCATTTTCGGATAGACGGAATATCGGTTTTTTCTGGGGAGTGCTGGCTACTTTTTCAAATGGAAATGGATTATTGATATGGCCTGTCGGCGTGTTGATGGCAATCTGGCACCGCGATTGGAAAAGGGCATTACAGTATGGGGGCATCTTTGTGGGTGTTGCTGCGCTGTATTTGTTTCTGTCAAAAGGTACAAAAGGACCGGGTGCATTCAGCATTGAACCAATCGGAGATGTGGTGATTTATTTTATACAGATGTGCGGAAGTGTGGCCAACGGAGTTGACGCATTTGGCCCGTGGGTTCAAACCATATGTGGTCTTGCCGTTATTATTGGGATTCTTACCACTAGTAAAAGAGCGTTATTAACCAACGAAAAGCTATATTTCTTCATGCTTTTTATTCTGATGAGCATGGGGATCATTGCTTTGACACGCAAAGAGGTAAATGGTTTTTCAGCACAGATCGTCAATCACTATTTAATGTTTCCCCAGTTGTTATTGGCTTGCCTGGTCTATTTTTTGATTGATTACATGAACATCAGGGGAAGCTGGAAAACGCTCATTCTTTTGAGCGCCATTGCACTTTCAAGTGTCAACTATGTCGTCAAATTACCTGATCTGAATGGGCACTATGCACTAAAAATAGCTAATCTGCTCAACTATGAAGGCCAGAAAAAATGGCGATTGCAACCCTTGATACAAGGTAGGGAAGAATACGAAATGGCAAATCAGGTAACCAATTTTGCAGTCAATGGAAAATATTATGTGCCTCCTGTTTTTGCAAAGCACTTTTTGAGTGATTCTTCTACCTTCAAGCTCAATGCTGACGGCTCGATTCTCCTGTCTGCCGAATTAAAGCAGCGAATGCTGAGCCGGACCATATTTGTAGAATTAACCGACCGGTCCAACGTCAGAACTTACATGCCTGTTGATCGATACACGAGCAGCTTTAAAGATTGGTTCCGGCTTAAAAAGAACAAACGTATTGACGAAACACTTTATGTCAATTTTCTAAACGAACCTTTGAAATCAGAGGATATTGTTGGTTGCAGGCTTTTAACAGTCCATTAATTATTCAACCGTCTTACCAAAAGATATAAGGGGTAGCTGATCACTAAAAAGAGTAGTGCGTATTGACTGCTGGGTAAATCCTGAATGACTGCAATAACCAAAAACGCAATTGAAATAATCAGCATTACGATTGGCAATATGGGATAAGCAGGAACCTTCCACGGCCTGGGAAGAGCGGGTTCGTTTTTCCTCAATGCCAATAGAGAAGCAAAGCCTGAGGTATAGCCCAGTACAAAGAAAAAAGTGGCGATGTCTGACAGCTTTTCACAAGCTTCTTTGCCTACTAAGATCAATGCAATCGCGACAACGGCAGTCACTGGCATGGCAAGAGCGGGGGTTCCGCCTTTATTCACACGAGTTCCTCCCTTCAGAAATAATCCGTCCCGGCTCATGGAGTACAGCACCCTCGGGTTAAAAAGCAATTGAGCATTAACAATACCTAATATGGAAATCATCAGGAAAAGCGTCACTATTTTCCCGGAGCCTTCTCCAAAGATTAACCGAATGGCATCTGCCGCTGCCAGTTTTGATTGGGATAGCTCATTCATTGGTAAAACATACAAAATGGCCAGGTTACAAAGAAGATATATGATGATGATTAGCAAAACCCCTCCAATCATGGATTTAGGCAAATTTTTGGAAGGATCCCGATCTTCCTCTGTAAAATAGGCCGCTGTATGCCAGCCGTCGTATGTGTAGAAAATAGCTTGTAATGAAAACACAACCGGCGCTATCCAGCTTCCGCCCTCTATGATACGACTCGTAGTTAACTGCATTTGCTCAGGAGAAATTTCCTGTCCGTACACATAACATATAGTGACAAAACTCAAAAGTCCTACGCCCTTCAACACGCTCATCACATTTTGAAAAGTACTCGCCAATGCAAGACCCAGCCAGTGAATGCCAGAAAGAACAAGAAGTATAGAGGCAGCCACGTATGGCTCATAGCCAGTGAGTTGCGGAATCAATAGCGCAAGATATTCGCTCATGGTGTAAACGCCGAAGCCAAGCGCGGAGCAGGTGCCAAGCCAGCTGTTAATTCCAACGACAAATCCAGCGTAATTTCCAAATGCCCGTTGCGCGTATACGTACCAGGCGCCAGCTTTGGGAACGGACGTACCTAACTCGATTGTGCATAAAGTTCCTAAAAAGGCATACAAGCTTACCACAGACCATAACGTCATAATTAACCATGGTTCCCCAAGCTGAGCAGCGATCGGTCCCGGCTTCCTGAGAATGCCTGTGCCGATCGTTCCGCCAATCGTAACGGCAATGCCGAAGCCGACACCAAGGATTTTGAATAATTCAGTTTTGGTTGAAGGGGTCGTCATGACAGGAGTGAGATTGTAGTTTCCGAAAATAGCAAAACTTTTTCTGTTTGTAACTCCTATATTCGCAGGCATTCTTAATTGATACAATAAACGAAACTCAAGATGACGTTTTGGGCCAGATATAGCTGGGTGATCCATGTACTTGGATGGGTTTTGTTTTTGGTTCTTCCCTTGACAATAATGTCGAGAGAACCAAATTCCAACATCTACATTCAACTCTTGTTGTCCGTTTCCTTCTGGTTTTTCGTGCTGGTGTATGCTCTGATTTTTTATCTCAATTCGCTTTTTTTGTTACCGGCGTTATTTCTGAAAAAGAAGTACGGCCTTTACCTGGTGATATTTTTAACCGGGCTTTGCTCGGTATTTTATTTCCAGCCTTTCGAAAAGCTGATATTCCAGCAATTTCATTCGTCGGAATATCAGCGGCCCGAAAGAGATCCGGGAATGATTACTCCGCCCCCGCCCCGAAATTTCGATGGTGAAATGCCGCCACCCCGTCGGTTTCAGAATCGTGGCGGTGCAGATAGCCCAAAAGTAGATTTTGTCAGTCTCGTTTTGTTCGTCATTGTTTGGGTAGCGGCCATGGCGATTAAAATTTCTGAGCAGTGGAGGCTTTCTGAAAGACGAGCTATTTCATCCGAAGCAGACAAAGCACAAGCGGAGTTGTCTTTTTTTAAAGCTCAGATTCACCCGCATTTCTTGTTCAATACGCTCAATAACATCTATTCGCTCGCGGTGAGTAATAGCGAAAACACCGCCCCAAGCATTATGAAGCTTTCCAAGATGATGCGTTACATCACGGAGGAAGCGACCGAAGACTTTGTCCCTGTTGAGGATGAGATCATGTGCCTCGAAAATTATATTGATCTTCAAAAACTAAGATTGAACGCGAGGACCAAGGTAGACTTTACGTCAGAAGGGCATTTTGAGGGCGTGCGGATAGCGCCGTTGATATTGATGACATTTGTGGAAAATGCATTTAAATTTGGGGTGAGCAGTCGTTTCGATAATCAGATTGAAATTAGTGTTAAGGTGTTTGAAAACGGCATTTCATTTTGCTGTAAAAACCAGATTTTTGAATCAAACGACGACTCGGACCGAGAGGGGATTGGGATAGCTAACACAAGAAAACGGCTCGATTTTCTTTATCCCACTCAATATGATTTGAAATTGACAAGCCAGGAGAATCGTTTTGAAGTCACCCTGGAAATTCGCCCCTAAAAGGTGAGTAGCCTTTCGTGATACATAAATTAAGTTATTGTATTTTGGAAAATCAGATGTAACCAAGCTAACAGCCAAGAGCTGAAAGCTGACAGCTATGATAAAGTGCATTGCGATAGATGACGAACCACTTGCGCTGGAATTACTGGAGCGGTACATTTCCGGTTTTTCTTCGCTGCAGTTGGTAAAGACTTTTGACGATGCTATTGAGGGAGCTGCATATCTGAAAGTTAATAAAGTAGACCTATTATTTATAGACATCAACATGCCCGATTTGACGGGCCTGGATTTGGTGGCAGGATTGAAACAGAAGCCTTTAATTATTTTCACCACAGCTCATAAAAAATTCGCTCATGAGGGCTTTGAACTGGATGCGCTGGATTATTTGCTAAAACCAATTACCGTCGAGCGGTTTCAAAGAGCGGTCAATAAAGCGCTTGAACAATTTAAGTTTCAAAAAGTTGTGGAATCAGGTACTCCCACTGCACTGATCGTTCGTTCGGAATATAAGATCGTTAGAATTGAACTGGCTGATATTGAGTACATTGAAGCAATGGAAGATTATATCAAGATTCACTTACTCAGTTCAACACATCCGGTACTGACTTTGATGTCGATAAAAGGTATTTTGGAAAAGCTTCCTCCCAATCTATTCAGTAGGATTCACAGAAGCTACGTCGTTCCGAATGCGGGGGTAAAGTCGATTCAAAACAAAAAGGTCAGATTAAGCACCGACAAGGAATTAACAGTCAGCGACAGCTACCTGGATTTCATTTCTCAATGGAAGGATCATAATTCATTGTAAAAAGGAGGTTAAATCCGGATCAGCCACTCACCGGGTTTTTTAAATTTCGCTCCATTCACCGACAAAAACTTCCAGTTCACCGACACACCATGATGGGATCGCAACAAAGCCGTTCGATAATGCGCTTATGTATTTGAACGCATTGAACTGTAAATCACATGGAACGTAAAGATTTTTTAAGAAGAGGTTTTTCTGCTCTCGGCATGGCTGCAATTGTACCTATGATGGGCTGCTCGAACAGCGGTGTCGATCCGGTTGATACAGCCGGATCGACAACAGGGACCACCACAGAAACGACAACGAGTACAGGAACCTGTACCATCACGGCAACTGAAACCGCTGGACCTTTCCCGACAATTACCCCGAGCAGTCTGGTATTGAACAATATTACTTCGGACCGATTAGGGAATAAATTGACAATCAAAATTACAATTCAGAATAAGAATAACAGCTGCGCAGCTCTGGCAGGCGCGCTGGTTGATATCTGGCATTGTGATGCGTCAGGATATTATTCCGAATACGGTGGAAGTGGCATGCAATCGGTTAATTTTCAAAGTGTTCACTTTTTGAGAGGAAGGCAAACAACCGATGCCAATGGGTTGGTAACTTTTACAAGTATATACCCCGGCTGGTATTCCGGACGCGCACCTCATATCCACGTGCACGTTTACAATGCCAGTGGTAAGTCGCTTTTGGTAACCCAGATCGCATTTCCCGAAGCCACAAGTGCGCTGGTTTATGCACAAGGTGTTTACCAAAGCCATGGACAGGCCGATACAAAAAACGCCAATGACAATGTATTCAGTGATGGCGTTACCACCGAACTTGCTACGGTCACCGGAACAGTTGCAACTTCCTTTGAACTAACACATACAGTTGTGGTAAGCGCCTGATAGCTGTCAGCCATTAGCTTATAGCTTTTAGCTTTGCCGGCTGGTTACGGACGTTTGGCTAGTGGAATTTTAATTTAAAACATACCAAACCCGTAGCTAAAAGCGGATCGCCGCCAGGCTAACGGCTAATTGATAAAAGCTATGCAACGCATAATTCGTCTCTGTTACCGCAAAATCATCGATGCCGATTCAGCCAAAGCCTGGGACAAGGCCGTCTTTGAGGCAACACATCTTGAATTTTATATGCAGGCGCAGCGCATAGACCCGGATGGGAAATTTCCTACTTTTCAGGAGCTGATCGATCATATTCCACATGCTGATAAGTTGCACTATCTCACAAGTACTGCAGCCATCGGTTATATCCGGCAACTGAAAGAAGTGATGCCGGATGTAGCTAACGCGTATTGCAAACTTTGTCTTCCATTCAAAGATTTCAAATTTGAGATTGTGCAATCACATGTCGAAAATAAGGCTCAGCACGCGGTTGCGATCTGGTTCTACTCTGAGCCCCTGACCTGGATCGATACCGTAGGAAACCAATTGCTGATCGCTTATGGCGATCGGTCCGAAATCCTTCGTAGTGGGGGGCCGGTTGAAACGGAAATGATCACTTTGGTACCCTATCTGAGTATTTCACACATTTTCACTCCACAACCAACAAGCTAATAGGATCATGTTAACGCATACCGAAGCACAAATTTATCTGGGAAGTCACAGAGGCTGCACGGTCTCCGAAGGTTTTCGTAGTTTTCTTACTTTAAATTTTGGCAAGTATTCCAGCGAAGGCAGGCAACCGTTTGGGAGATTGGTGGCTTTTAATGAACAGACTTTAGCAGCGGGAAAATCCACTGAGCTCACGATAACGAAACCGACGGAAATTGTTTTGTTGCCGATTGCAGGAGGGTTGGAACTTGTCGATATTTATGGAGAATCAACATTTGTAAGTTCGGGCGAGTCGTTTCATTTTCTCGCATTTCCGGAAAGCAGCTTCTCGATCATAAATCCGTACGCCGAAGAGACGATCAATTACCTGGAGATACATTTTTATCCCGATTTGTCTGTAAATGCATTTGATACAATTCTTGACAGATCGCCTTTAACGGTATTTTCTCTGGATAAACAGAATGTGCTCATACCAATATTTTCCCGGGTAGGAGAAAAAGCGAGAGGTTTCCTGGGCCAGTATGGAGGACGAATGGAGGATGAATTTGAGATGAAAAGCCCGGAGCGGGGAATTTTCGTTTTTATTGTTCAGGGTGCGTTTGAAGTACAGAACAGGTTATTGGAAAAAGGGGATGCGTTGTCTCTGCTATATCTGGAAACACTGGAGTTTGAAGCGCTATCGGAGGGGGCTATTATTTTGGTTGTGGAAGTGGGGTAGCATACGAACCTGTAACCCAGCAATTCAAGTTCCTTGATAAAGGCCTCGGCTCCCTCCCGTTCCTCCATCATCCTTCCTTCCCAAAAACGTCACTCCACCTCCCCAACATTATCATCCGGAATCCGATCAATCAACTTATTATAAGGATCAATGCCTGCCTTCACAGGTTTCCCTTTTACCCGAACGGTAATGGTTTGTGCGCCCGGTTTCAATTTGTATTTTTTGATAAACAATGGATTCGTCTGTTTCTGACCTGCTTTATTTTTGGATTCAGCGGCGAAGATTCCAATGTCGACATAGTCATTCATTGGAGCAACAGTCTCTTTTCCTGAGCTATCGGCGTACACTTTATTGGTGGAAAACGAAAGCGTAACATCGTATAGATCTTTCCCGACAGACTTAGCTGATCCTTTTTGATATTTGTTTTCGTAGAGGGTGATTTTCTTCCAGGTATCTGAAAGATAGTATTTTAAAGAATCAGGTGTATGTTTATCCAGATAAGCATAAAGGTCGTGACTACCCGCAAAAGGAGGGTTCTCTCTTAAAGCATACTTGTCTCTGAACTCCCGGAGTGCATGATTAACCGCTGTGTCACCGACCAGATCCCGAAGGCCGTAAATAACCAGACTTCCTTTATTATACCATTGATATGGTCGATTGCAATTGATAAACGTATTTTCTTTTTTTGCTTCGTTTGCCCTTCCCTGCAGGTATTTGTCAAGCTCGTCTTTCAAAAACCTTTTCATATTGTCGCTCCCATATTTTCTTTCAGTGAGAATAAGAGCGGTGTATTCAGCCAGTGCTTCCGAAATAAGATTGGAACCTCTGGTTTTGTTGGGTGTTACCTGATGCCCCCACCATTGATGAGCAAGTTCGTGAGCGGTAACGAAATATGTATAGTCAAAATCATCCGGACTTTTGAAATCGGCAACCCAGCCGAAATCTTCTGAAAAAGGAACTGTATTTGCAAAACTCTGGGCAAATCCAGCATAACGTGGAAATTCCATCAGGCGCATTTGGCGAAATTGAAATGGACCATAAACGTCTGAGAAATATTTTAGCCCATCTACATAAGCGGCCCTGAAGCGGTTCAGATTGAATGGATGCTTCTTGTCGTAATAGATTTCAATGTTAATGGGATCTCTTCCGGGAAGCTTTACCAAGTCTTTCAAAACCTCATATCTGGCAGATACGATGGTGTAGAAAAGATCAATTGGGGTATCCTGAACGTAATGGTAGTATTTCCGTCCCTTATCTTCCCAGGTTTTTTGAAGGTACCCCGGCGCGATGGCAATCTGATCTGGTGTCGTGCTTAGCGTTGCTTCGAAGTGAACCATGTCGGCATCGTCGTTGAACAGCATGTTGCTCATGCCTTTGGGGTCATTGTAAGGAGGCAGGTCATCCTTCTTTTCCTTCAAGCCTAACTTTTTACGATACTCGTCACTTTCAAGTTCTGCATTGGCGTCATAACCAAAAGAGGGGAGGCCCCCGCTGTAAAAAGTGCCGTTGTAAAGTAATTGAGGGGTTGTTCTAAAAAAAGAAGAGAGTATTTAAAATTTTGGTGGAAAATTTCTGATTATAAGCAAGTTATCCACATTTTCATGTAGACCTTTCTAAGTTTCCAAACGCAAACAACTTGAATT
>Ga0209512_1001115_pt1 | contig 35672 bp, 34 predicted proteins | sample frozenSSSSmetaG_FD_184142 | JGI IMG/M metagenome (GOLD analysis project Ga0209512, IMG submission 184142) | Glacier valley bacterial and archeal communities from Borup Fiord, Nunavut, Canada, to study Microbial Dark Matter (Phase II) -... | ecosystem: Environmental > Aquatic > Freshwater > Ice >...
CAAAATTAACCTCTAGTTCCATTTCGCTACCTCCGTGCAAAATGGAGCAGTAAACCCGTTTTTTCTATTGTTTACAAGTGCCTTCGTAACTCATTGAAAGTAAACAACTTTTGATGCGGTAGCCCTGGCCTCTGCGCCCATTCCCGAAACATTGTTGTTGGAATATGCATACCCTGGAAAGACTGGTTAATTAATATAACAACGACGGCCTGATTTTTTGGTGAATACATAACTAACGACTGATAGCCAAGATAGTCGCCAGTATGGCCAATCCAGCCATTAATCTGCCCCAGACCAAAACCGTACTTGTCGTATTCAGGGAAATTGTTTGGACCGCACAGGAAATTAGCATCAAAGACAGGTGAATAATCCGTAGGAATTAAACTCTGCAAGCGCAAATGCTGCGTTTCAGCCGATAAAAGCGATCCTGTTCCCAAAGCTACTGCCCATGCCCTTAAATCATCCAAAGCAGAGACCATCGCGCCCGATGCCCCTGTATAAGAGGGATTTATCAGCGTCACGTTTTCAGCAGAACCAAAATAACCACTCATAAATGGAACAGGCATGTCCGGGCTCTGGGGATAACTTGTCTGATTGAGACCAAGGGGACGGATAATCCTGGTGGTAATTTCTTCCGCCACTGTTTTTCCCGTTATTTTTTCAATCAACAAGCCCAGAATCACCGTATTAGTATTGGAATAACGCCAACCTGTGCCAGGTACGCAATAGGGTGAATGCCTGTTGGCGACTTCAAGCAGGTAATTATCGGTGACTTGCTTCAGAGGGTCTTCAAAGAAATTCGTAATAAATGCTTCATCCCCCGTGTAATCAAAAATACCGCTACGCATCGTCGCCAACTCAAAAACCGTCGCGTCATTATTTTGAATAATTAAATCCGGCAAATAGAAATGAACCGGCTTTTGCAAATCAACCTGACCTTCCTGCGCCAGCTGAAGAACAACGGTTGTCGTGAATGACTTGGTAATACTGGCTATACGTGCATGGTCGCCGCGCTCAACCGGTTGAGAACTATCAATATTACTTAACCCCTGCTCAATCACAATCGGGCTTTTGCCAGGGATCCAGATACCGGCCACCACGCCGGGGATTTTATATTCCTCCATGTAACGATTGACGCTCGCCTGGAATGTCATGGTGGGGTTGTTGTCGCTTCCCCCACAAGACGACAGAAAAAATACCAAAATAATCAATTTAAAAACAGATCGCATTTACTTACTCTCTTAAAAATTCAAAAAAAATTATCAATATCCACATGCAGTGAATCTGACTGCTAAACCAGACCATGCAATGCCAACAATGTCGTTAAGGAAGCATCATCAAATAATGCTTCACCGACCAGTTCAGGATTAATACGTTTCACTAATCCGGCCAATACCTTGCCAGGCCCACATTCAACAATATGCGTCACTTCTTGCTTTGCCATTTTTTGAATAACTTCAACCCACCGAACCGGATGATCTGCCTGCCGTACCAGCGCATCTTTAATGGCATCTACATCATTCGCTACAGCGACATCGACGTTATTAATTAATTGGATTTGTGGCTGTGCAAATGGCACTTGCGTTAAGTATTCACGCAAGCGGTCTGCTGCTGGTTTTAATAAAGAAGAATGGAATGGCGCTGACACGGGTAAGATCAACGCGCGTTTGGCTCCACGTGCTTTGGCCGCTTCACAAGCCCGCTCAACGGCTGCTTTATGACCAGCAATAACCACTTGCGCCGGCGCATTAAAATTGACGGGTTCAACTACGTCGCCTTGTGCTGATTCCAGACAAGCCAGACGCACTTCGTCATCAGACAAACCTAAAATCGCCGCCATGCCGCCAACACCAAATGGCACGGCTTCCTGCATGACTTTAGCGCGGAAGCGAACCAGTGGCACAGCGTCTTTAAATGCCAAAACCCCGGCTGCAACTAATGCTGAATATTCGCCTAAGCTATGACCCGCCACGACTGCTGGCTTAGCACCCCCAGCTTCCAACCAGGCGCGATAACAAGCAACGGCTGCGGTCAACATGACCGGCTGTGTATTGATCGTTGAATCTAATTCTTCTTTAGGACCTTCTGCAATCAGCTTGCCCAAATCGACATGTAATACGTCGGAAGCTTCTGCTACGGTTTGTCGCACTACGGGATGATCAGCAAAACCGTTCAGCATGCCAATCGCCTGAGAACCTTGCCCAGGAAAGACAAAAGCAAATTTATTCATATATACCCCTCACCATTCAAAATCCCGGTTATAAACCGTATCTTTTTCCGCTTGGCTGCTTTGTTCGTCGTTGCCATAGCTAGCTATGTCGCCTCCTCCCGCCTTGCCATGCGAAAAAATCCATCGGTTTCTAACTCGGAATTTTGAATGGCGAGGGGTATAGAGGAATTGAATCAAAAATTGAAAAAAGTTAGCTACATTTTGAAAATAGCAGCACCCCAGGTAAACCCACCGCCAACACCTTCCATTAACACCGTTTGACCAGGTTTAATCCGGCCATCACGCACAGCACAATCCAATGCTAAAGGAATCGATGCTGCTGATGTATTGCCATGTTGATCAACAGTTACCACCACCTTTTCCAGAGGCAGATGCAATTTTTTTGCCGTACTTTGCATAATGCGGATATTGGCCTGATGTGGTATCAGCCAGTCTAAATCGGCTGAGGTCATATTGGCCGCTTGCAATACTTCGTTGGCGACTTTTTCAAGAACAGAAACAGCAATCTTGAATACGGCCGGACCGTCCATCTGAACGAAGGCGCTTCCTTCTAATATGCCATTAACGTATTTTCCTGGCACCGATAAAATGTGTGAGTAATTTCCATCTGCATGCAATCTGGTCGCTAGCACGCCAGGTTCAGATGACCCTGACATAATCACTGCGCCAGCACCGTCACCAAATAAGACGCACGTGCCGCGATCTTTAAAGTCCAGAATACGTGAATAAATTTCGGCACCAATTACCAGCACATTTTTATGATTTCCTGATTTGATCATCGCATCGGCAATAGAAACAGCGTAAATAAATCCGCTGCAAACGGCCTGTACATCAAAGGCGGCGCCACCTGAAATACCCAATTTTTTCTGCACGATACAAGCGGTGCTTGGAAAACCACCTAAGTGATCTGGCGTTGAGCTGGCAACAATAATGAGATCAATCTGATCTTTGTTTAAACCAGACATTTCAATCGCACGTTCGGCGGCATGAACAGCCAGATCGCTGGCAGTAACACCGCTCTCAGCAAAATGCCGGGCGGAGATGCCGCTGCGGCTCACTATCCACTCGTCCGATGTTTCAATTCCTTGTGCTGCTAACTGTTGAGTTAAATCGTGATTGGTAACCCGATTAGGAGGCAGATAACTACCGGTGCCAACGATCTTGCTAAACCTGTTGCTAAACATTTTTAGTCCTTATCTTTAACAGTTTCATCCGACGCTGATTGTCCAACCAGTTCTTTCATGGCAGAAGCAATATGATCTAAAACGCCATTTCTGGAAGCATCATAAGCACGCTGAATCGCCCATTCAAAACTATAAGCATCTGCACTACCGTGACTCTTAATAACTAAACCGCGTAATCCCAGCAAACTGCCGCCATTGTAATTAGACGGATTGAGCCGGTGACCAATTGCTTTTAATGCGCCGTAGGCGATCAATGCGCCTAATCTGGTGATGATATTGCGTTTAAATTCAGCAGCCAATACCGTTTTAACGAAGCGCCCCAAACCTTCTGCTGCTTTCAACGTCACATTACCAACAAAACCATCACACACCACTATGTCGGTGGTGCCGGCAAAGATATCGTTACCTTCCACATTGCCATAAAAATTAATGACACCCTGAGTATGCTCATCGCGTAATAATTGTACTGATTGTTTGACGACCTCATTACCCTTAATATCTTCTTCGCCAACATTTAACAAGCCGACTGTCGGTTTTTCTATTCCTTCCACTGCGGTAACCAACGCCGTCGCCATAATGGCAAACTGTTGCAAATGTTTGGGTTCGCAATCCACATTCGCACCCAGATCTAACACATAAGTTGGTTTGTTTTTTTGATTGGGCAAGATGCTGCAAATGGCAGGCCGGTCGACATTCGGTAACGTTTTTAATACAAAGCGCGAAATAGCCATTAACGCTCCCGTGTTACCAGCTGAAACACACACATCCGCTTGTTCATCTTTGATTTGATTAATCGCAACGCGCATGGAAGAATTTTTTTTGCGGCGTAAAGCTACTTCCAACGAATCTTCCATCGTCACTACTTCGCTTGCGTTAACAATTGTTAAACGCGGATGATGATCAAATTTTTGTTTTTTTAATTCAGAGCGAATAATCAGTTCCTGGCCAACCAGAATTATCTGCACATCTTCTGTACGCTTAACAAAAGAAACTGCCGCTGCCACTGTCACAGCCGGGCCATGATCTCCACCCATGCAATCAATTGAAATACGTATGATCATTTCTGTGTTATCTCCTGGAGCGTAGGTTTAGTGTCATTCGTGCGGGTTTAGAAGTGGTAGGGTGGGCACGTCTTTGTGCCCACCGTCGCTGATCAACCATGTTGGTTTATTACTTTGTTCTACTATCTCAACCATGGTGGGCACAAAAGCGTTCCCACCCTACAAAACCGCGCCAAACCAGGCATAAAAAAAGCGGCGCCAAGTAAGAACTGGTTACGCCGCTTTTATTTGCTCGCTTTTTTTACTTTTACGATGACTTTGTATAAGTCCGTCAAGTAGTGAGCTGACATAGTCTGACTTAATTGCGCGTCTAACTAAAATGATTTGTAAACTATCAATCGTCGTTTTTAGTCTTAAGCACTTTACGCCCACGATAAAAACCGTTTGGGCTGATGTGATGCCGCATATGTGTTTCACCGGTTGTTGGCTCAATAGACAACTGAGGCGCAACTAAGAAATCGTGTGAACGATGCATACCGCGTTTGGATGGGGTTTTTTTGTTTTGTTGAACTGCCATAATAACTCCTGAATAATCAAACTTAAATTCGAAACTGAAATTCGAACTCATCTGCCGAACTTAGCTACTTACCTGGGTACTTGCTTAACTTAATTACTGCTTAAATTTAAAGTCCGCAATTCTAGCATATCCGACCGCTAACTTAGTAATCTGGCTCAGAATCTTTTATTTCCTGAAAACCAACTCAGTTTTCAGATTTTCCAACCACTTCTTTTAATACAGCGAACGGTGATTCCTGTTTGACATTCACCAACGCATCCATTTTCACATTGTCCGGGCAAACTTCGTGCTTAGGTGCAAGCGGAAGAGCTAACAATGCCTCATCCTCAATTAATGCCGTGATGTCAAATGTTTTACTGCCAACGATGATTTCAAATTTCTCATCCTGCAATAACGCGTCCAGCTGATCTGCTGCCGCCTCATCTTTGGCTAACAACATGGTTGAATCTGATTTGATTTGAAAGATATAAGGTGTGAGGCACCGTTGACACTTTAATTGCACCGTTCCGTTGACGGTTAACCGCAATGCAGGATACCCACTGACCTGTTTAGACATTTCACCTGCCAATGTCCATGCAACGCCACCTTCATCTGATACGCATTCTGCGCGCAAACGAGTTAAGTCAGACAGTTGCACTTTTCCGCCCTGTTGTTCGCCATTACGGCAAAATGCAAACGCATCAATGATTACAACGCTTTTCATTGCAACCTTCCGCCTTCAAAAAGGCTGCGATAATAGCAGCTTTCGTCCCTCCCCGTCAAAGGCGCACCGTAAAAATGGCTGATAAATATAACAACAACCGCATCATCCTCGCTTCCGGCTCGATTTACCGCAAAGAATTGCTCTCCCGTCTGCATCTTCCATTTGATGCGATCTCGCCCAATATCGATGAAACCGCCCTGCCTGGTGAAACGCCAGAGGCCAGAGCATTACGTTTAGCCAGACAAAAAGCACAAGCCGTAGCCACGCTGGTCCCCGGCACGATAGTCATCGCATCCGATCAGGTCGCCACGCTGGGTAATGTGCATATCGACAAACCCGGAACACATCAAAACGCGCTGGCTCAATTACAAATGATGCGTGGCAAACGGGTGATTTTCCACAGCGCGTTGTGTGTTCATCAGGATGGGCATCCAACTCCATTGGTTCAAATAGAAAACGTTCAGACCATTGTCACTTTTCGCGATTTGCCCGATGCTGAATTAGAAGCCTATCTGCACATTGAAAAACCATACGACTGCGCAGGTAGCGCCAAAAATGAAGGATTGGGAATTGCGATTCTGGAGCGTATTGAAAGCAGCGACCCAACCGCGTTAACTGGCTTACCGCTAATTTCACTCACCAGTATGTTGCGCAAAGCTGGTGTAAATTTTTTTCAGACTATTTGAATTTACACCTTGTAGGGGGCACGCCTTTGTGCCCACGCGGTATTGCTAATAAACCGAAATAGTTAATAAGTACCGGATAGATCAACCAACCGCGTGGGCACAAAGGCGTGCCCACCCTACAAAACCAAATTGCGGCTAATTTAATTCAGTTTCTCAATATGAACCCCGACAATAGATGGGCTATCCATATTCCGATATGCCCCATATTGATATTCCGTCAGATAGTCAAACAAAGGTTCCCGTTCAATACGATTACATTTTGTGTAGCCAGCGCCATTGGCTGGCAACTGGAATGAACAGGTGAAACTTCCACCCGCTTGCTGATACCAGTAATAATCGTTGGGGCGCGCATCAGTAGCGTGGACAAACATTAACTCGTTACATTGCCCTTTTTCACAAACAACCGGCGTGACGCCGCACATTTTTTGCCGCTGCTTATCGTAGTCGCAAGTAATTTTTTGATAAATCACCTCACCATAATTAAAACGTTGCCGGTACAGCAGTCCCATATGCGAAATGCTTAATTCGGAACCGATAACATCTTTGATATTCTTCCCGCCAATAGTCCATTTTTTAGCGTCACGCACAATCTCTACTACAGCTGGCGTTGGAATGCTGTGCAGCAAAGCCTCATCCGGTTGATAACTTCCCGTGCTTTGTTTCAGCGCTAATTTTTCTTTTGGAATATACGCAATCGAAACGCGTTCCAAATCAAAACGCGGGAAATTAAGCCAGGAATAAGTTTGCATAAACCTGTTAGCCATAAACAAACCATCCGTCCCATCAAGCACCCGCACCGTGGACGCAAGATTTTTTTGCTGAAATAAAAACCAGTTCTGTCTTGTGATATCAACCGTGGTGGTTGCCGAATAAGGCGCCAAATAACCTAGAGAGGTGACATCAGTCAGGAATCCATTACGCTGATTAATGGGATTCCAATCGCCATCGACAAAATTATTTCGATTGTAGTAACGAACAATTTCGCCATGCGGATTTCCCGCTGCGCCGTAAGATACTTTTAAAATCGTTTTATCAAACTCAGCTAAATTTGTTGAATAAAGCAATCCCATTGCCATTTGCACTAAAGTTTGGCAATCGAGTCCGTCTAGTCGATAAAGCGGATCTTGCTTAACATGAGACGCACCAGATTGGTAAACCGACGATCCGGGCTGCCAGTCACCTTCGCCCATTGCGCCTTCAGCAAGATAGGGAATATCAGCTAACTGTTGAGAAATAAACGCAACACGCTCATCTGCGTTTTGAAAAGAGTTGGTTTGTAATGCTGTTATTAAGGTCTGTATTTTGGCACGCGCATCTTTTACGTTCTGGTGATAATTCGTTGCATCTAATACGGTGTAGTCCCGCGTATTTTCCTGCTCCGGATCACCTCCGCATCCAGCCGCTGAAAAGACCAAAGTTAACAAAATAACGCGCGCTGTTTTATTCATGATCTTCGACCTTCCATTTCAAAAACGAAATTGTATTTAATTGTTGAGCAGCCCGAATGTCCCGGAGTCAACTAACTTAAGACAGCAAATCGGGTTACCGGGGTTTACCTGGGTTGATTTGTCTCTACAAACAAACTATATTTCGCCGTTTCTTTGCATCTCTGCGTGGGACCTTATAAATTTTTTATTGAAAGAATAAACGATGTTCGACCATCCTCCGCCAATTAATCCAACATCAACAAACAGGGGTCAAACGGTTAAAGACGCGATCTTGCCGGCTACATTTGCAGATCAACCTGGGGCTAAAATTTTACACCGTCATAGTGAACGCCAAAATAAACTTAACTATGCATATCACGGCATGGCGCTGGGAGCTATTACTGTCCTTGCCAGCATTCTTCCTTTTTCAGAAATAAACGACGCTTCTGCTTCCATGCAAATTTTTTACGGAACGGTTGGTACTGTGGAGATTCTTATGGGAGTTAATCTGTTTACCTATGCGACAAGACAAGCTTGTTACGCTTACATGATGCCCGAAACCCGTTAAGCATCACCAGGACTTAAAAGCGCTTTTACAATCCGCTCCTTTTCAAAGTAACCTGATTTTGACCGGGCATTTTCTTGCTCATCATCTCTCAACTGCCTGGAAAACATCATGAAAAATAGTCACCTGATCTGCTGCGCGATTATATTTACCGTCGTCACATTGCTGTCAGCCTGTACCGTTGCATCCGATCCTCACCGCTATCGTGCTGATGTCGTTTATCCAGATGCTGTTCCTCCACCAGTGGTTGTCTTTACCGCGCCTCCGGCATCTCAATATGAAGTTGTTGGTGTACCGCCTGTCTCAGGCTATTTTTGGATTTCTGGTGTGTGGGTTTGGGAAGGCGGACGCCACGTCTGGCATCCCGGATACTGGTCGGCCCCGCGACCGGGTTATACGTGGGTGCCACATCGCTGGCACCGGGAAGGACGTGAATGGCGTATGAATGGCGGACATTGGTTGCGTAGCCATTAATTATTGAGTACCGGCGAGTTTGATGTAACATTCGGTTTTTTTGTACAGGCCGAAGCTATGGCAATCAAACTCACCCAGGAAAATGAAGAGCGCTTAATAAACTCCATCCAGCGCTTTTTTAATGAACAGATGGATGAAGATATTGGTACTCTAAAATCCAAATTAGTTTTAGATTTCTGCATGAAAGAAATTGGACCCGGTATTTATAACCAGGCAATTGCGGATGCACAGGCGCATATGCAAGATCGTGTGGCGGAGCTTGATATTTCATGCCATGAAGATGAATTTTCCTATTGGAAAAAATAACTAAGCTTCGTAGGGTGGGCACGGTGTAGCAGGGGTTTCGCAGTGCATGCACTGCGCCTGCGGAACGGACTGCGCTTGCAAGGGCAGTTTCCCAGGCGCCTAAGGATTTTATGCCTTTGTGCCCACCATGGTGATCAATTTCACGTTCAAAAAAATTCCCACTCTTAACAAACAATTTGCTGTATCGACCTTCATTAAAATTGCAACGATGGTGGGCACAAAAGCCTGCCCACCCTACAAAAATCAACACTCATAAGAAACCCATGCGCATAAAAGATATCCGTGCCACCTGGCATTTAGCGTGGCCAATCGCAGTTGGTCAATTAGCCTCAACCGGCACATCATTTATTGATACCGTCATGGCCGGACATGTTTCGGCCGGCGATCTGGCAGCAGTTTCTGTTGGCTCCTCAATCTGGATCACATTAACTCTCACTATGCTCGGCTACTTGCTGGCGACCAGTCCCCTGGTCGCGCACAAATTGGGAGAAAACGATGCGGCCTCCATTCCAGCCATTACTCAACAAGCGTTAGTACAAGCGTTAATACTGACCGTCATTGCGTTTGTATTAGCACGCCTGATATCACCGGTTTTTCCTCTTCTGGGATTAGAACCGGAAATCGCGGATAAAGCGTCCGATTTTCTAAAAGCAATCTGCTGGGGATTACCCGCCTTTGCCTTTTATCGTGTGTTGTACAGCTACAGCGCCGCCTTGAAACACACTAAACCCATGATGATTTTTTCCATCTTTTGCCTGCTCTTAAATATCCCCGCCAACTGGGTTTTAATTTACGGTCACATTGGTTTTCCTGCGATGGGCGCTGTCGGCTGCGGCTGGGCCACCGCCTTTTGCGTTTGGGTTAATTTAATTATGCTGTCCGCATGGATACTGTTCACCAAACAGTATAAAAATACACATCCATTCAGAAGCTGGCAAGGCTGGAATTTAGCTGTTCAAAAACAATTGTTCAAACTTGGCTTACCGATAGGCATTATGTTTTTAGTTGAGGTCAGCGCATTTAGTCTGATTGCTTTACTTATCGCCAGACTTGGCACAACCGCTGTGGCGGCACATCAAATTGCACTTAACTTTAGTTCACTCAGCTTCATGATCCCGATGGCGATTGGCACTGCCTTAACGGTACGTGTTGGTCATGCCGTCGGTGCGAAAAATTTTGATGAAGCGCGTGCTATTGGTCAAAACGGCATTCGATTAGGTTTAGGCGTCGCCATCGTCACCGGTTGCATGATGATCTTTGGCGCCCATTGGATTTCCGGCTGGTACTCCAAAGACACCGAGGTATTAAAACTTGCCGGACACCTGATTATTCTGGCGGGTATTTTTCAATTTTCCGACATCACCCAAGTTGTCTGCGCCGGTGTTTTGCGTGGCTACAAAGTCACTCGCCTGCCGATGTTGATACATATGACGGCATTTTGGGTGGTTGGCATTCCACTCGGTTATTTGCTGACATTCGGAACGGATCGCTTTCCCGGTTTAGGTGTGCAGGGTTATTGGATCGCATTAATCATTGCGCTCACGATCACCGCATTGGCACTGCAATTTTTGTTTAAACGCACCAGCAATAGCAAGGTGATTCAACAGCGTTTATCTGAGCAAAATGAAGATCCATTCAAAAACGATGAATTAATTTTATGAATCACTTCGTTTCACCACTACCAATGCGTGATGGCGTCGCGCCGAGTTATTTGTGGCTGCAAAAAGGCGCATGGAAAACGATGCTTGAATTTTTACTTCAGCGTTTTCCTGATGTGTCCGCTGAAGCTTGGTGCGCTCGCATGGCGCGTGGTGAAGTAGTCGATGAAACCGGCGTCGCATTCGGTGAACCCAGCCCATATCGTTGGGGCGGACGTGTTTTTTATTATCGTGAAATTGAATCTGAACCGTCTATTCCTTTTGAAGAACATATCCTTTTTCAAGACCAACATATTTTAGTTGTTGATAAACCGCATTTTTTACCGGTGATTCCCGGCGGGCGATTTTTGCATGAAACCTTACTGGTCCGGTTAAAAAAGAAACACCAACTTCATCAACTCAGCCCGGTTCACCGGCTCGACAGAGAAACCGCCGGCGTGATGATTTTTTCGATTAACGCGCACAGTCGCGGTTTGTATCAATCGTTATTCCAACAACGCGCCGTGCAAAAAGAATATGAAGCTATCGCGCCCAATCTGGTCAATGTCGATTTGCCTTTTATCCACCGCAGCCGGTTAGAAACCGGCACACCATTTTTTCGTATGCAGGAAGTTGCTGGCGTACCCAATTCAGAAACGCACATTGAACACCTCGCACAGGCCCATGAAATTGGTCACTACCGCTTGCGCCCGCTTACCGGGCGCAAACATCAACTCCGGGTTCATCTGGCCGCGTTAGGTATTCCTATTTTGAACGACACTTTTTATCCGGTCGCCCAACCTTGCATGGCGGATGATTTCTCAAGACCGTTGCAACTGCTGGCCAGATCGATTGCGTTTATTGATCCGGTCACGGCGCAAGAACGGTATTTTGAGAGTCAGCGACAATTAAAAAAACTCGCCCCCAATTTCTCTAAAAGCGAGTTGAGATAGTGAATGTGAGGGGCTAAGGCAGCTTATAAATCACCAAACCACCATAAGCACTTACCGGACTAGGACCCGCAGCGCTGGGGTACGCCAATCCCACGGGTACAAATAACCTGCCATTTGCTACGCTGATTCCACCTAAGACAGGTACACCTTGTAAGCCCAGCGCATTCAGGAAACCGATTAGGAAAGGCGGTAATGCAGGACTAGCTGATAAAGGAACCGGAATGATGGGATTGACCGTCGGGGACGAGATGATCGCACCCTTATTTTTCGTATCCAGTAAAGTCAGTACTCCCTGTACACCGCCCATAATTAAGACGCCATTGCTGTACGTCATTCCTGATGAAGCGAGTGGATTCAACGGTTTGACGGAGGTCGTCCATTTGATGATTTGATTGGGTAGCTGGCCTGTACAAGTTGGTTTACCACTCAATGTGGTACCGGGGTTAAATGAATTATTAGGCCCGCCCACGCAAACCGGTGTTTTATTACCTTTTAATAGTTGAATTGCGCCATACACAATTAATTTTTCAAGGTCTATCGCTCTGATGGTAGTCGTTGCGTACAGCGCACCGGCAAATTGGCTTCCCGATGCAAAGGTTAAAAAGTCGAGGGAGCTACGACGGCCATTCATCACGGTATAAGGTTGCGCAGTAGGGAACAGAGCAGGATCGAACGTGTCCGTTGTGGATTCTATCCAGGCGGTTGAGGCGATATACATGGTCTCACCCACAATGGCCGGATCATTCTGCAGCGCTCCGGCAACCGACGTAGCCGGGTCCAACAGTATTTGCGCAATGGGCACAACACGGCCCGGAATCTGGTCACGGAAGAAGATGCGATAAGTACCATCTTTGGAACGGGCGCCTACAAAATCCAAACCATCGATGGTAAAGAGCTGAGGATGCGCGTTTACATTTAAATCACGTTTACCATCCAGCGTCTGATATTGAGGTTCACCGCCACCCCAGGTATCACCTGCCAGAAATTGGTAGTGCCAGACAATTTTGCCGGTGTCGTAATTAATGGCGAGCAACGAATTCGATATCGCACTGAGGTTATTGCCGGGATTTTGCGGCGTACCGACATTCGGATTATTGGGATCAGAATAAAGTTCTCCGGTACCGATAAAGAACAAACGTCTTTTTGAATCCACCGCACCGCCACCAAAACTGGCCAGTCCTGCACCGAGAGAAATGAGTTTGCCGTTACGATCTTTCATGGGCTTACCATCGGGACCGATGGTGGTCAGGTCAATGTTCCATGCAATCGACAAACCTTTTTTATCAAACGCATTCACGGCAATCAGCTGACCCTGACTATGAGGATACAAACTTCTTCCGCAAAAAGCTTCATTACTGAACGACACCACATAAATGACTTTGTCGCCCGCTAACATTAATTGCGAAGGCTGAACGGCGACGAATGGGCATAGCGCACCTAACGTGTAAGCGGGAAGAAAAGCAGCCGTTGCAGCATTAAACACGATGGGCGTCGCGGCATCAGAACCGTTTTTGATATTCAGTTTGTGCATCATGCGGCCAGCTATAAAAACGAAATCCCTGGTCAGAAGAGGTGACTCGTCAAAAAATTCCGGGCCTCCTCTATCGTCTTTTAAATCTCTCTTCCAAAGCTGATCACCATTACTGGTATAGGCAATCACCGATCCGCCACCTGTCGCCACATACACATTCCCTGCGTTATCAATGACCGGGGTTGAATCTACCGACGTTGTTCCGCCTCCGGTCGCGTCCACATTGAGCATGTGCTTAGCATTGCCAGGGTCAATGTTGACGACACTGCTGATATTGCCGGGCGTTAGTACCTTATCGTTGGAAACGTTTAAGTTCGCGGCATTAACGTTGGTGGATGGCCAGAGTCCGCTTAATGGCTGCGGGTTGTTACCGGCGGACAGTGCCGCAGACGAAAATCCTATCGTCAGAGCGGCAAGGAGAGTCCTGAGCAAGGGGATAGACAAGCTACTCATTTTATTTTCCTTTTGAAATGATCACTGCTTTAATAAATTTGTACGCTACCCCTGAAGATAACGTAGTTGTTTTTTGCTTAAGCTTAGTTCATAACATCAATACAAAAAAGGAAATTTTATTAATGGATTTTCAGGACTCATAGGCCAGCAAAATTACCGCACCTGAATACGCAAGCGCACAACCGAACCTATTGCGCCTGACATGGGCGGCAACCACAGTTGTCCCCCGGCAAACTCTACCTGTGAGCGTTGATGATGCGCGTCATGCGCGATGATTTTCGCCGTTATTAACGTACTCGCTTTATCCACCAGATCAGAGCGCGATAGAAAGTCAACCACGCTACCACTGTCACGTACCCGCCCTTCTTCCAGCATCACTACATAATCAGCCAGCTGCACCACTTCATCACGCGCATGGCTGACGTACAGCATGGGAATATCCAGCTCCTGATGCAGTCGTTCCAGATACGGCAAAATTTCTGCTTTGCGTTGTTCATCTAACGAAGCTAATGGCTCATCCATCAGCAATAATTTCGGACTGACAGCCAATGCGCGCGCAATACTAACGCGCTGTTTTTCACCGCCGGATAACGTTGTTGGCGAGCGCTTTAACAATGGCGCAATGCCTAACAAATCAACCGCCTTCAACAACGATACTTTTTGATCCGTGACAGGAATCCGGCGTAATCCAAATTCAAGATTTCCCTGCACAGATAAATGCGGAAATAAACCCGGCTCTTGAAATACAAAACCTATCGAACGCTGATGCGTGGGCACGAAAATTTTTTGCGCATCGTCTTGCCAGATTTCGCCATTAATTTCCACACGTCCGCGCGCAGCAGGCTCTAGTCCGGCGACCGCGCGTAACAAGGTGGTTTTCCCTGCACCGGAAGGTCCAAAAATCGCACTGACTCCACGTTCTGGCAGTGACAGATTGATTTCTAAAATAGGGAGAGTTAATTGAAGTTGCACGTTGACGTTTTTTGGGAATTAAATCTATACAAAAGTAGCAATGACACAAAAGAAAACACCAGCATGGTCAACGCTAAACTATGCGCGTGGGCGTATTCCAGTGCATCGACATGATCATAAATTTGTACTGAAACTACGCGCGTTTTATCGGGAATATTTCCACCTATCATCAGCACGACACCAAATTCGCCGACAGTGTGCGCAAACCCCATGACGATGGCGGTTAAATAACCCGGTTTGGCCAATGGCAAGACCACAGAAAAAAAAGTGTCCAGCGGTGACGCCCGCAATGTTGCTGCGACTTCCAAAGGCTGCTCACCTATCGCTTCAAAAGCATTGTGCAAAGGTTGAACTACAAACGGCAGTGAATACAGCATGGATGCAATCACCAGCCCGGTAAAAGTAAACGGTAACAATCCTAAACCTAAGGTTTGCGTGAGCTGGCCCAACGCGCCGTTTGGTCCCATCAACAACAACAAATAAAAACCAATTACAGTGGGTGGCAATATCAGAGGTAAAGCGACTAAGGTGCGAATAGTATTTTTAAATGGCGATTTAGTGCGCGCCAACCACCAGGCGAGCGGCGTTCCCAGGGTGAGCAAAATTACCGTGGTGATGGTGGCTAATTTTAATGTGAGCCAGATTGCGCCGAGGTCAGCGGCACTCATAAAAAGGTATATCCATAAGACCGGATAATTTTTCTGGCAGTGTCCGATTTCAAATAAGCCAGCAACGCGCGCGCTCCCGGATTATCTGCACCGGATTTAAGCAAAATTGCATCCTGACGCAACGGCGCATACAAATTTTCCGGCACTATCCAGGCCGATCCTGATTTAAATTGATTATTCATTCCCCCCTGCCAAACCTGAGAGAGCGCTACAAATCCAATTTCTGCATTACCGCTGGCAACAAACGAATAAGTTTGCCCAATGCTTTCGCCTTGCACAATTTTGGGTGACAAGGCATCCCATAAATTAAGTGCCATCAACGTTTGCCTGGCAGCTACGCCATACGGTGCCTGAGGTGATGCAAGTGCGATATGTTCAACATCTTCTTTCCTCAATACAGCACCTTGCGAGTCCACCCTATTTGCCGTGGCTGACCACAAAACCAATTTTCCTATCGCATAAGTAAATTGACTGTCCGCTATGGCCAGATGCGCCCGCGCTAATTGTTCCGGCGTAGTTTGATCTGCGGCCAGCAAAATATCAAAAGGCGCTCCATTTTTTATCTGCGCATAAAACTTGGCCGTGGCGCCAAAAGACAGCGCGACTTTATGTCCGGTGGCTTGTTGAAACGCGGCTGAAATTTGTTTCATGGGTGCGGAAAAATTTGCTGAGACGGCGACTTGTACTTCGTGGGCGTAGCTGGGATTGACCAGAAATAAATAGAGAAAAGAAGCAAAAAAACGCATTAACTTAAACCTCACGTAAAAAAAATGGGAGAAACAGTAATCGGATAATGTTCACTCGCATTGATCAATGAGCCGAAAAGTCGTAGGGTGGGCACGCTTTTGTGCCCACCAGCGTTGATCATTGATACTCGCCAATAAAATCCATGGCTTATCAACATATTCTCCATATTGTCTTACACGGCATATCAACCATGGTGGGCACAAAAGCGTGCCCACCCTACGAAAGGTCACCTCCTGCTTAAGATGAAATAAATTAGGAAGAATGCGTCAGGTCAACCAGATCAGCTGACTCCAACAACGACTGCACAGCGCGCTCAAACAAAGGAGCCACTTCAACAAAACGCGCCCGCGAATTTTTTAACATGCGTCTGAACATGCGTACGCTAATTACAGAAGGAGTTACTTCTCCGTGCATGGTCAAAATTAAATTAGACGAATTGGGACTAATCCAATTAAGCCGTCCCAACGTTGGAATTCCTGAGAGATTTATTTCTACAACGACACCGCTACGCAAGCGATCTAAAATATCTTCCTCTTTATTTTCTTCGCCATTTTCTGATAATGCATCAGCATCATTTTCTAAATCATCTTTCTCAGAAAGTGAAGATTGAAATAAAGCGGGATCAGAGCCTGAATGATCAGCAAATGCTTCATGCGTCTCGTCAGATAGTTCGCCTTCCGCAAAAATTTCTGGTTTTTTCCCCAGATTTTCAAGTACACCAGCAGCATTTGATTTCGAATCAAATTCTTTAATTGCCTCATCAACAAAAGAATACTGAACATCCTTATTTTTTAGTTCTGTTGAGGAATCAGACCATGACGTTTCATCACCGTAAACAAAATCACGGAAATGGTTTTGTACGTCAACCAATGAAGGCACGGACTCTTCTCTTGCGACTCCATTTTCGCCCTTATCTATAAGATCGCGCATTACCGTTGTGTGTACATCCACCAACCAATTTAATAGTTCGTGCTGTTGCTCAGGTGACCATTCCATCAAGCTCATCCCTTCCCGCAAAATAGCAACAAAAGTGGGAAGAATTTGTAGTAATAAATAACGATCCTCATGCACTGCTTTCGGCAAAACGCTCCATAATAAATTGGGTACAATCAGACGAAATTGAGTGGCATTGGCATGGGAATTACGTTCCTTTCGCTCAATTGCATGTGACCAGGTATCCAATAAAAACCGCCGTAAATAAGGCGCAACCGGGATACCATCCAACAAGTTTTCAAGCGTTGTATTTACTTTTTCAAAACGCATGGAGCGATTTTCCGCATTCACAACTACGTTGACGGCATTCTCAATACTGGCATTAGAGGCCAGCAGCTCCCGTGCAATAAATCCATCCAGCTGATCCAGCATTTTGCTAAACAACTCAGGACTTTCTGCCTCGCTGGCTAACAGCTTTTCTACAATTAAACAAATTTCTGCTGAAATCCGTTCTCCGGAAGGATCAATATGTTGAAGACCAACCGAAATAGATCCGATTCGATTCAGTAATAATCGCGCTGGATGTGTTTTTTTAGTTAGTAACGCCGAGTCCATCAACGCCATTTTTAATACGGAAAATTGCAAGCGTCCCAATTGGGCGCGCACTTCAGCAGGAACCTGGTGGTCATTTAGAATGAACTCAAACAACATCGCTACGATATCGATCGTCATTTTTTCATGCTGATCTGAAGCGAGCGAATTTAAACTGTCGCGACTTTCAAAAAGTAAATTACGTACTTCGCCGTCCAGTCCTATCATTTCATTCTTTGAAGGCAGAGGAGTTCGCAATGCACTATTTAATTGCGGTGAAATCATGCCTGATCCGGCTGGCACCCCGGCACCACGGTCAGCCGGTTGTTCGTTACCCTCTTCATTAGTCACACGTTGCGTTTCACCCAAAAAAACACGTCGTAAGGTATCACCGACTTCCTGCACTCCCTCTAACCATCCGCTAACAGCGGCACCAGCCTGATGAAATAAACTACCGGCCACGCTTCCATTAGTTGAGTTATCACCGTCATTTAAAAAATCGATATTAATTTCAGGAAAACCGGTGTCATTGGACTGCGCATTTTTCTTAATTGGTTTCTGAGTTTGCTGTTGTTGACGAAGTTTAATTGTGTTCAATAAATGCTCAATTCGTGCAAATTGATTTGACACAGTAAGTTCATCATTGCTATTAACAGGGTCTGCCTGATTTGGCATTAATGCCTTGCGCGTCTGCATCAAGGCATCAGCTTCTTTATCAGTGTCGTCAGATTCATAAGGCCGTTGCGGTTTATATTGCAACTGTGCTGCCACTCCAGCTTCTGATAAATGAAAATTAATTCCTTTATATAGCTTCACTACGTTAAGTAGTAGTTCTTCTGCTAATTGGTCAGTAATGATAAGGAATAACCCGACTTCAACATGGGAAGCATCAACACCAAGTACGATCGCTCTGGTGAGTAAATAAGGACGAAAGGGGTTTTCGCGCTCAGCAATATCATCACGTTCAAAAAGAATCGCAATACGGATATTTAAATCGCGTAACTGTTCACCTGCTTCACTACGAAAACGGCTGGTCATAATCTCCAACCGCAAGTCATCTTCAAACGCGCTGATGTCCAGCAGCACTATGGGACTGGCTTTAGCAGTATTGAAAAAGGACGGTCTGAACTGATCGTAAGCAGTATGAAAACTACGGTCCAACAATATTTCGAGATTATTTTTTATCTGATCTGCCAACGTCTTTTCATTACGTGTAATGAAGCTACGCGAATCTAACAACTGGCGTTGCTCTTGTGAATTAAGACTCTTGTCCGCTTTTTCAAAAAGCGTTTCAATAGATTGATGAACAGCATCATCAATCAATTCGTTAAATATCGACGTAAATTGAGCGCGGCTTGATTTAAGTAAAGTATTTCTGTCCATGCAAATTATCCTGTACTAATTTACAAAAGAAGTGAGTATTCAGCATGTCCCGGAACCTTAGGCAGAATGAGGACTTGTAGGGTGGGCACGCTTTTGTGCCCACCATCGCTGATCATTGATACTCGCCAATAAAAACCCATGGCTTATCAATAAATTCGTATATTGACCTACCACGATATCTCAACCATGGTGGGCACAAAGGCGTGCCCACCCTACGAACGACAATGAATTCAGAAGTGTACTTTTATTTAAGTAACTACGATCAATTTATGATTGCCGGTAAGCAATGAAACAACAGGTTCATTCTAATTATCTTATTAATACGCTTTTTACAAACCGGTTTTCTGCGCGATATATGCCTTCATTTGATCCACATCCGCCGGCATCACCACAAAATGCTGTGGCAAGGATTCAATATGTTCAAAGCCAGCCGGACGTGGCGCGTCGTGGCCCAATGCTTCGCGTATCGTTTCGTTAAATTTGGCTGGCAACGCGGTTTCTAACACGATCATCGGGACATTTTTATTCCGCTTTTCCAGAGCCACCTTAATTCCGTCTGCGGTGTGCGTATCGACAGTAATGCCATAGTTTTCAACAACACGACGTATGGTTGCCAGGCGATCGGCATGAACTGATTTTCCTGACGTAAAACCAAATTCAGCAATACGCTTAAATTCATCACCATCACTGCCCGGTGCGCCGGATAAATCAAATCCTCCGGTCGTTTCTACTTTGGCGAACAATGCGGATAATCGCTTGCTATCGCGTCCGACCAGGTCAAACACAAAACGTTCAAAATTAGATGCTTTAGAAATATCCATTGACGGACTGCTGGTCTGCCAGGTGTATTCCGGCTTGCGTACCTGATATTTTCCTGTTTTAAAAAATTCGTCCAACACGTCATTTTCGTTGGTGGCAACCACTAACTGGTCTATCGGTAATCCCATCATGCGTGCGATATGTCCGGCGCAGATATTGCCAAAGTTACCCGATGGAACAGTAAAGGACACTTTTTCTTTGTTGTTGGTCGTCACACTTAAATAACCACGGAAGTAATACACCACTTGCGCGACCACGCGTGCCCAGTTAATCGAATTGACTGTGCCAATTTTTTGACGATGTTTAAACGGTAAATCGTTAGACACTGCCTTGACTAAATCCTGGCAGTCATCAAACACACCTTCCACAGCGATATTAAAAATATTTTTATCCGCCAGGCTAAACATTTGTGCCGTTTGAAATGCACTCATTTTTTTATGCGGTGACAACATAAACACGCGTATGCCACGTTTACCGCGCATAGCGTATTCCGCCGCGCTACCAGTGTCGCCGGAAGTCGCGCCGAAAATGTTTAATTCAGCATGTTGCTGATGTTGCTGATCTAGTGCGTATTCAAATAAATTACCTAGCAATTGCATCGCCAGGTCTTTAAAAGCTAATGTCGGGCCGTTGGACAATGCTTGTAAATACAGGCCTGGTTCCAATTGTTTTATTGGCGTAATCTGTGCTGCCTCGTCATTTCCGGCGTTGCAAAAAATGGCGGCGGAATACGTTTTTTTGGTTATCGCTTGCAAATCGGACAGAGGAATATCCGAAGCAAATTTCGTCAATATGGCGCACGCTAATTCAGCATAGGAAAAATGTCGCCATTGATTTAATTCCGCATCGGTAATTTGCGGGTAACTTGCTGGCAAATACAAACCGCCATCTTCGGCTAATCCGCCTAACAGAATAGTTGAAAAAGAATGTTGTGCAGCGATGCCGCGCGTAGATATGTAATGCATGGATTGGTTTCGTCGGGTTAAAAAAGTGAACAACAAAATTATACGTTAAGGGCATCCAGCAACGCCTGCAATTCCAATTCTGAAAATCCGGCTGCCCGGCGCGCCGCTAAATTAAATGGTCCGCGTAATCTGGGCGCGGAATACTTTTTCGCCAGGCTGGCATAACAATGAATCGGATCTAAATCACGTTGTTGACACAAATAACCAAACCAACGATTACCGATAGCGACATGCCCGATTTCATCACGCAGTATAAGTTCAATGATGGCCACACCTGCTTCATCACCCACTTGCGCAAGTTTATTGCGCGTGGCAGGTGCTGCATCCAGCCCTCGCGCTTCCATTGTGCGCGGCACTAACGCCATGCGGGCTAATACGTCGTCCCGGGTTTTAGCAACCATTTCCCATAGCGCATCGTGTCCGGAGAAATCACCATAAGCGTAACCTAGCGTCTTTAAATGGTCAGACAACAAAGTGAAATGCATCGCCTCTTCTGCTGCCACCTTCAGCCAGTCAACGTAATACGCTGCTGGCATATCTGAAAAACGCCAAATGGCATCCAATGCTAAGTTGATGGCGTTAAATTCAATATGGCACAACGCATGCAATAAAATTGCCCGGCCTTCCAGCGTACGCATGGTGCGCTGTTTCACTGCTAACGGTGAAACTAATTCTGGCCTGGCTGGTCTGCCTGGGATAGTCACTCCGGCCGGCTCCGTTAATTGCTGATGCACGTCCAACGCAACCTGCCCGGATTGTTGCTGTTCAAATAAAATCTGCGTTTGCCTTACCTTTTGTACAGGATCAGCCATTCCCAGCACAGTTAAGGCGGAAAGACGTAACTCATTGTTTGATGGAACTGGCGCCATAGTATTAAAAGAAAATGAGAGATAAGAGAGGTGAAGGAGCTGCTTTTGAAGAGTAAAATGACTGCACCGTTCGCGTATTTTACGCATGATTCGAACCTGACTACGGAATCTGACTGCATACAAATCACTATGGCAATTTATCAATTAAGCGACTTTATTCCCCATATCGATGACACGGCCTTCGTCGCCGGTTCCGCCAACATCATCGGCAAAGTTCACATCGCCGCACATGCCAGTATCTGGTTTGATGTCACGATTCGTGGTGATAATGAACTCATTTCTGTCGGCGAAAATAGTAACGTGCAAGAAAGCGCCGTACTACACACCGATATGGGTTACCCACTTTCTATCGGCCGCAATGTGACAGTTGGTCATCAAGCTATGCTGCACGGTTGCACTATTCATGACGGTGCATTAATCGGCATTCAGGCGATTGTATTAAATGGTGCCGTGATCGGAAAAAATTGCTTAGTAGGCGCCGGCGCATTGGTCACCGAAGGAAAACATTTTCCAGATAATTCGTTAATCATCGGTTCACCAGCCAAAGTAGCGCGTACCTTAACGGAAGATGAAATTCGTCATTTCCAAAAAAATACCGAAAATTACGTCGCCCGTGCTCAACTGTTTAAAACGCAACTTGTCCGGCTCAACTAATCCACTCTTATGACAGATACTTTACAAAAATTTATGTTCATTGATGCGACCGTACGCGGCGAATTGGTTGAACTGAACGCCACATGGAAACAAGTATTAATGCATCATAAATACCCGCCATCTGTGCAACGTTTGTTAGGCGAATTATCCAGCGCTGCAGCCTTGTTATGTGCCAATCTGAAATTTGAAGGCAGTATGATTATGCAAATTCATGGCGATGGCGCAATTCAATTATTGGTCGTGGAATGCAATCATCAATTACAACTGCGTGCGATGGCTAAGCTGGCAGAGAACGTTGACATTGCTGAAAATGCCAGCCTGTCCGAATTAATCAACGTACACGGAAAAGGGCGTTTCGTCATCACACTGGACCCCATCAATAAACAACCCGGACATCGGTCATATCAAGGCATTGTGCCAATTGAAGGCGACTCGATTGCTGCTGTTATTGAAAACTACATGAAGCAATCAGAACAGCTGGATACCAAATTATGGTTAGCCGCAGATAGTCAGATCAGCCGAGGCATGTTGCTGCAACGTTTGCCCCACTCCGGTGGTTCTGAACTCCATCTCAGTGTCGATATCAACCGGGAAGAATCGGCCCAGGAAGCCTGGCGTCACGCTTGCCTGCTTGGTGGCACATTACAACACGATGAGTTATTAAACAATTCCATCGCGACCTTGTTGCATCGCTTATTTTGGGAAGAAGAGTTACGTATTTTTGCACTACAAAACGTGACATTTTCTTGCTCATGTAGTCGTGAAAAAGTCGGCAATATGTTGAAGATGCTGGGAGAAAAAGAAGTCACTGAAGCAGTGACCAGCCTGGGGAAATTAGATATCAATTGCGATTTTTGCGGTAAGCCCTACTACTTTGATGCAGTTGATTGTGCTCAGTTATTTTTACCGCCGGATATAACGGTTAATCCTGATACTGATCGTAAGCACTAGTTAGCTGGTGCTATTAAAGCCAAAATTTATAAAATAGCGTTAAATGAGCATAGAAAAACTGACCCGATATTGGATAGCATGTCTCACTGCCTTATCAATACTTTTCGTCAACCTTACTCCATTGATATCTGTTGAATTAGCTAAGTTCAATGATTCAACACATTTTCTGATTGAAATTTGTTCGGTAACTAAATCAATTCCTGGTATCACCACCTATCAAAAAAATGGCGATAATCTGCCAGCGCCAACCGAAACATCATCGCATCTGACGCATTGCCCTTTTTGTCTCTCACACAGCTTGTTGTTGAGTTTATTACCGGCTAGCAAATACGTTATTCCGGTAATCAAAAACTCGCATGTGCTCCCTTCCCTGTTTTATCAAACGGCGCGCTTATTTTTTATCTGGGCCGCGCCTCAATCGCGTGCTCCACCCTTCTCTTCTTAATCATCGCTAATCACTGAGCAAATTTGAATATTGCCTGTTGCGTGGTGTTTAAATTTGTTCTGTCCTGTACACCAATAACGACAATTAAACATTCGCTATTAGTGTGCGTTTATTTATTTCTAACCTGAGCTCGGGATAAGCAGCCGTAGGGTGGGCACGTTTTGGTGCCCACGCGGTATCGTTGATAAGCCGGGATACATACTAAGAATTCAATTGATCAACCAACCGCGTGGGCACCAAAGCGTGCCCACCCTACGAGATTACGGTTCATTGATTCAATTCGCCTGAACAACAGGTGAATGATCAACTCCTTATCCCAAACTCAGATTATTTTATGTATTGATGAAAGAAGTGATAACAATGAAATTTCAATTAAGCCCGTTGGGTATGATTTTTGCTATCAGCCCCTATTTTTTGTCGTCCAATATCCATGCTCAGATCATTGATCCAACTCCTGTTTATGAAACTGTCGAGATCACCGGTGAAAAGATTAATCAACATTCTCCTGATGTCAGAAAAAATTTCGATAGCCAACGTGCTGTAACAAGCGATACGGCACGACTATTGCAAGACGTGCCAGGCGTCAGTCTTTATGGTGCCGGTGGAATATCAAGTCTGCCCGCCATACACGGCATGGCAGATGACAGAGTACGGGTGCAGGTCAACGGGATGGGTTTAATGTCAGCCTGTTCCAATCACATGAATTCACCTCTGTCGTATATCGACCCGACCAACGTGAGCAGCGTGAAAGTGTTTGCCGGTATTACTCCTGTGAGTAGCGGCGGCGACAGTATCGGCGGAACAATTTTAGTCAATTCGGCAGAACCTGAATTTGCCACGAGCGAAGAAGGCACGTTGATGAAAGGCCAGGCTGGCACATTTTATCGAAGCAATGGCGAAGGCGTTGGCGGTAATTTTTCAGCAGCATACGCGAGCGAACGGTTTAATCTGACTTACAACGGCTCCTTTGCACAATCCAACAATTTCCGTGCAGCGCGCGACTTTAAGGCAGCAGGTCTGGCCGCGGCCGACAGAGGCTGGCTGACTGGTAATGTGATCGGCTCTTCCGCTTTTAAAGCAAACAATAATGAGTTTGGCATCGCAACGCGTTATGAAAATCACGTCATTGATTTCAAGGCGAGTGTACAAAATGTGCCGTATGAATTGTTTCCGAATCAACGCATGGATATGACGGGCAATCACAATCAGCAAGTTAATCTGCACTACAAAGGTCAGTATCAATGGGGCAATCTGGATGCACGTGTGTTTGAGCAGATAACCAGCCATCAAATGCAATTTGGCGAAGACAAACAACTGCTCTACGGCACCGCAGTGGGTATGCCGATGGAATCGGAAGGAAAAACAAAAGGTGTGGCGCTGCAAGCTGACATTTTTAGTTCCGACAGCGATACCTTCAGAATGGGTGGCGAAATTTTAAATTATCACCTGGATGACAGGTGGCCAGCTGCAACAACAACCATGGGTGGAATGGGACCGAAAAATTTTCAAAACATCAATAACGGCCGACGCAACCGGCTCGGTTTTTTTGGTGAGTGGGACATCAACTGGGATACGCGTTGGTTTAGTCAGTTTGGATTGCGCAGTGAAACAGTCAACATGAATGCAGACAACGTACACGGCTATAACACTATGACGATGTATGGTCCGGATGCGGATGCGTTCAATGCGCAGAATCATCAACGTACCGATCACAATTTAGACTTCACTGCATTGGTGAAATATCTACCCTCCGTGACTCAGACCCTGGAATTTGGTTATGCGCAAAAAACGCGTTCACCCAATTTATATGAGCGTTACACCTGGTCGGCAGCATCAATGACTTCCGCGATGAATAATGTTGCCGGTGACGGTAATGGCTATGTGGGCAATATCAATTTAAAACCCGAGGTCGCGCACACGGTGAGCGCCACTTGGGATCAGCACGATGCTGCTAACAAAGAATGGCAATTTAAAGTGACGCCGTATTACACCTACGTGACAGATTATATTGATGCTGAACGGTGCCCTGTTTCCTTCTCCACTAATTGCAGTGCCGCCAATTTAGTGGCAACGAAGAGCTTTGTGAACCTGCGTTATGTGAATCAGACTGCGCAGTTGTATGGCATGGATATCTCCGGCTATGTGAACCTGGCAAGCAATCCTGGTTGGAGAAATTTTACGTTGACTGGTGTAATGAGTTACACCCGCGGCAAAAACTTAACCACCGGCGATAACTTGTACAACATCATGCCGTTAAATACAAAATTGACCCTGGCGCAAAGTATCGGCAATTGGACAAACGCCATTGAATGGCAACTGGTTGCTGCAAAAACGAAGGTGTCTGAAGTCAGAAATGAAAATCAAACCGGCGGCTTTGGTTTGCTTAATCTACGCAGTAGTTATCTCTGGAAACAAGCGCGATTTGATATCGCTATTGAAAATGTATTGAACCAGTTTTATAACCAACCGCTGGGTGGAGCTTACGTAGGGCAAGGTAAAACGATGTCGCTCAATGGTGTTGCCTGGGGTGTTCCTGTTCCGGGGATTGGACGGTCAATTAGTGTTGGTGTCAGCGTTCAGTTTTAATTAATTTAATCCCATCCGACATCAAAATCACATGGGATTTTTTTATTTAATTGTAGGGTGGGCACGTTTTTGTGCCCACGCGGTCATTGATAAACCGGGTACTCATTACGAATCTGATAAATCAACCAACCGCGTGGGCACAAAAACGTGCCCACCCTACGCAACTGGATGTTGAAAATCAAATTTTATTTCGGATAGCGCACAGGTTTCCCGGGAATATCAGGTAACGGAATAAACTCCGTTTCGCCAGGTACTTTCGGAAAACGTTGTTCGCGCCAATCTTGCTTAGCCTGTTCAATGCGCTCTTCTGAACTGGAGACAAAATTCCACGACAAATAGCGTGGCCCATCTATTGGTTGGCCTCCCAACAAGATCAGCCTCGCCATACCGGCGGCAATCAGTGTGATACGGCGGCCTGGTTTTAAAACCAGTAACTGACCTGCATCGAACATACCATCGCTGCCAAGATCAAGTCTGCCTTCCACCAGATAGATTGCCCGTTCCGCATAATCGGCAGGCACTTCTAATTGTGCTCCGGGTTGTAAATTCAGATCGACAAAAAATAATTCGGACAAGGTCTGCACTGGTGACCGGTATCCAAGAAAATTGCCGGCAACGATGCGAGCGGACACGCCGTCAGCCTCCGCAAACGGCAATTCAGCAACTCCGGTATGCGTGAAAGCCGGATCACATTCTTCGTGCGCGGTTGGTAAGGCGATCCAGCATTGCAAGCCGGACAGTGATGAACCATGCAGACGCATCTCCGGCACGGAACGTTCCGAATGCACGATGCCGCGACCGGCCGTCATCCAGTTGACATCGCCAGGTTGAATTACCTGCACGCTACCCAAGCTATCGCGGTGCAAAATTGCACCGCTGAAAAGATAAGTGACCGTTGCCAATCCGATGTGCGGATGTGGTCGCACGTCCAACCCCCGTCCGGCAGTGAAAATATGTGGACCTATCTGATCGAGAAAAACGAACGGTCCGACCATACGTTTCTGGCGCGAAGGAAGAGCGCGACGCACGTTGAAGTTGTCACCCAAATCATGGGAAAGTGGTACTACAACTACTTCCAGTGCGCTGTCGAATGGTGCTTCATTCATGGCTACTCCTTGTGCGTGACAATCAGAATGGTCAATTCCAGTTTAGTCGTACTTGAATATCCTGGTAGGGCGGACACGTTTTTGTGCCCACCATCGTTGATCACTAATATTCGCCGATAAAAATCTATGGCTTATCGACGTATATGTCATATTGACTTACCCGACACTTCGACCGTGGCGGGCACAAAAACGTGCCCACCCTACGAATGATGACGGTGTTTTTACTTCAAGCCGCTAGTTTAGGGTAATCGGTATAACCCACTTTCCGGTCTGGCTGACCATAACCATAGAACGTCTCGGCATGGTACAGATTCAATGGTGCATTCAAATGCAAGCGATGTGGCAGATCCGGGTTGGCGATAAATTCTTTTCCGAAAGCGACAGCGTCGGCTTCAGCTGCGGCAATCACCTGATGCGCAGTCTCGCGGTTAAAACCTTCGTTGGCGATTAATACGCCGCCGAAGCGTTTTTTTAATTCAGGACTGATGCGGTTGCTACCCAACGATTCCCGGGTAAATATAAACGCGATTTTTCGCTTACCAAGCTGCTCAGCAACATAGCCGAAGGTTGCCAGCGGATTGGAGTCTCCCATGGAATAGGCATCACCCCGCGGAGCCAGATGCATACCGACCCGTCCGGGGCCCCATACGGATATCACCGCATCGGTCACCTCAAGCATTAACCTGGCGCGATTTTCAATCGAACCACCATAAGCGTCATCACGGTGATTACTGCCATCTTGCAGAAACTGGTCAAGCAAAAAACCGTTTGCTCCATGGATTTCCACCCCGTCGAATCCGGCCTGTTTAGCGTTTTCTGCACCCTTGCGATACGACTCCACAATACCTGGAATTTCAGTAATATCGAGCGCGCGCGGCACCACAAATTCCTGCTTTGGGCGCAGCAGGCTGACATAGCCTTCAGGTGCGATAGCGCTGGGTGCAACCGGAAGAGCCCCATCCAGATACAGCGGATGAGAAACCCGGCCAACATGCCACAGCTGCAAAAGAATCCGGCCGCCGGCAACATGAACTGCGCGAGTCACCTTCTTCCAGCCTTCCACTTGCTCTTCAGACCAGATGCCTGGCGTGTCTGGGTAGCCCACGCCTTGCGGGCTCACCGAAGTCGCTTCAGACAGAATCATCCCGGCACTGGCACGCTGCACATAATATTCCACCATCATCGCGTTCGGCACGCGGCCTTCATCGCTGCGGCAACGGGTGAGGGGCGCGAGAATAATACGGTTAGGAAGATTCAGGTCGCCTACTTTCAGGGGTTCAATCAGGTTGTTCATTTCAACTCCTTCACATGATGACTACAGTTCGATGTTCATTTGTTTGAGAAATTTTTCGATAAGCTGCTCATTGCGTGAATAAAAAATCCATTGCCCGACTTTACGCGACGTAATCAATCCGGCTTTTTGCAACGTAGCCAGATGCACTGACATCGTTGAATTCGACAGATCCGCTTTTTCAACTATTTTCCCGGCACATACGCCCAGCTCAAAAGAATGCTCTTGCATGGGAAACGACTTTTGAGGATCTTTCAGCCAGACAAGAATTTCCCTGCGTAAGGGATGCGCCAATGCCTTGATAATGTCGTCCATATTCAGTGCTCGATTTTTTGACATATTATTCACGCGTAGTTTCGCTCGTTATCGAAATATATTTCGGTTATATTAGAAATATATTTCGTATTATAACTAAATAAAATAAATTAATCCGCTGGCTTTGTATTGCGCTAATTAATTTATAACGTTGGGGTTTACCCGAATGTTGTTATCCACAATAGCAATAATCTTTCTTTTTTTCAGATAATTCCTGTTTCACAGAAAAGTAGAAAAAGATTTTTTCCAGGCGTTCTGTTTTTCCTGGTTTTAGTCCTATTCGCAGTAATTTAATAACACCATTGAATGTGGACAACGATCCTATCTTGATCAATCAGCGTTCGTCCCATCCGCCCCCCATAGAAGCTAAAATCAGCGCAAGCGTTTGATAAGTGGGTCTCGGAGCAGGCGATGACGGAGAATGAAAACCAGGCATTAATGCAATGTCTGGGGGTTACCGCAGATAGCGACAACTGTCCGATAGCGGCGTTTTACTACGGGCAATTTATCTCTGAGGACAATCCTCCCCTGGCTAGTTCTTATCTTTTAAAAGCTGCCAAATCAGGGGTTGAAGAAGCCCAGACAGCACTCAATGAATTAAATCCCTCTACTTCAACTACATCAAACAAAGGAGAAGTAGCGTTTAAAAAAGGGAACGAGTGGCTAAGCCAACATAAAAATGTTCAGTGGGAAGTTTATTTAAAAGCTGCCGAATGTTTTGAAGAAGCCATTCAGCAAGGTTATGGACAACTTGCTCAAGAAGCTCTTAATGACCTGGTAAAAGACCTGGAGTACTTTGTGGGCAGGCCTGATCCTCATTATGGTCTGGCTTACCAATCAAGCAATATTCCGGTGTTACTTTATATTGGAAATAAAAATATGGCGGAAAAACTGTCTGAAATGTGTTTTAAGAAAGCAGCTGAAAGAGGTGATACTTCAAGCATGCTGAAAGTAGCGCGTACTATAAAAAAAACAGCAATGCATCGGGTTGATGAAAGTGCCCTTTTAGAGGCAGTCGAATATTATGCGATGGCAATAAAGTCAGGAAATAAGGAGGTTGCCAATGAACTTAAAAATGTATTAATAGAATACGAAGAATTAGCAAAAAAAATAGTTGCAAAGGGACCTCATAAACGTAGAGCTGAATTACCTGATTTCCCTATTACCTTGAGTCAGAAAATCGTTACCAAAACAGTCAATGAGAGCCCTGCAAAAGCGTTAGATATGCTTGATCAGATAAGCGAGGAAGAGTATCTGCTTTATATGGCTAAAAAATCGCTTTGGAACCTTGATCCTTATAGAACGCAAGATGAAGATAAACTGACAGCTAAAAGTAAGGCCCTGCTGCTTTTGGAACGAACAAACAAACTCATCACCAGCGGTAAAATTGAAGCTGCGCAAGAAATTGTTGAAAATTTACTGACAACCGTAATCGAATTAAAAAAACTTTTTGACGTTTGGAAAGATCGAATTTTATTAATGGTGGAGATCATCTTGCAATTTGAGTCCCGAGAACATTTTCATGAGGCAAAAGTTTTGGTTAAAATCCTTTTATATTTTCTGGCCGCGGAACAGGACTGCAAAGCACTGCCGAAGGATCAACAAATTTCAGAAGCGGAGTGGTTAACTGTACTCACTATCGCAGATCAACCAAAAAAACAAATTTTGCACTGTAGCTTCCTATCTTCACGCAAAAAAATTAATTGAAGATAAAGAACTGATAGAAGCCGCAAAATATTTAACGAAGGCAAACTTAAAGGGTCATGCCTTGATAAACGAACTTGACACTGTTGCGAATGAATTGGCTGATCCCTATGGCCTGTTCGTTATCAATGAAAAAGGTATCGGTTGTCACCAAAATGTCCGGTTTAATCTTTTGAAAAATGCCGCTAATCAAGGTCATCCCCAAGCTCTTTCGAGAATGATTGAGGCATATTTTCAGGGAGACACTTTTTTGGGCGTTGCATCGGATAAAAAGAAAGTTAAATTCTATGCAGAGAAACTAAGTAAATTGGGCTGTGTGATGCGAATGCGGGAAATTGAAAAAAATATCCTTGCCAATCCTGAATCTTCAAGCAGTAAATCGGATAAAGAAAAAATAGGCTTATACGCAAAACTAGCGGCCAGCAAAGAATATGTTGAAGTCGAAGCCTGGCTCAATTGGCCGTCAGCTGTTCTCGAATTAACGGAGGGGTTGCCGGATCTTCTGAAGACAGGAAAAAAGATTGAAGAAGAGTATTCCGGTTTAATAGCCAAATATTTTATCTATCCGGCTGAGGAGAGGTTACGAGCTTTAGAGAGGGCGCGACTTTGTTATCAGATAGCGGCCGACTACGGTGATGAGGAGGCTGAAATCAGAGGATTGGCAATGGACAGGCCAATAAATAATAATAACTCTATGGAAATAGCCCCTCCGCCTGTTACTCCGCCCAAACCTTTTGCAGCACACGAGGAGTTGTAAGCACTACTCACCACGTCAATACAGGCTGGGGATTTTTTACCTATCCATGCGCTTTATCCGATTAATTCGGCTCTACGGCCAGTGCAATTAACTCCACAGTCCCAAATTGAATTTTACAAGCCTGAATAATAGTTTTTGAAGCAGGTTCAATAAAGTTGGCAATACCAGAAACTTCGCTATCCGAACCTGCCCTAACGAACATAAAATTTGTACATCTCCCGCCTGATTTCTTTTGGTTCAGGCGCTGGCAATCTGCTTATAAATTTAATGACACCATTAAGTTCATCATTAGAATACAAGTTTATCGTGCCATTCATCGATGCGATGATCGCACATGTAATCATGTGGTATACGTAAAATCCGCAATTTGTAGTGTCCATGATCCCTTGCCATTTCAATGATTGAATACACTTATCCTGTACCGCATTACCAAGAAAAAAACCAAATTTTGGATCAATTATTCTATTTTGATTGCCTTTAACAACCAGTAAAACCACATGATCCTCTCCGATTATTCTCTTTGTTACTACATAAGGCACTAATACCAGGTTTATATCAATCGCATGACTTGCAATAAATTGCATGGCTGCCGCTTCACCCGAAATTAATGGATGCACATCAAAATCGGGAGTAGAGATAAATGCATCACGATTCCATTCCGCCATTTTTACGATATGGAAAAAATTTTTCAATAAAAATTTATTGATTTCAACATCAAAACCTTTATCACCCAATTCGGGGATTTTGAGTTTGGGATCTAAATAGACAGGAAAAGATACGTTATTCATAGCTGATTCTGGTACCACATCAAAATCCATTCCATCAATCTCAAATCCATCTGTTTTTTGATCAGCAACTAAATTGCCACCATTGTCAGGACTTGTTGTTTCTGTAGAAATTATCATTTCGAAATTTTCAACAATTCGTTGATCATCTGCAAAATAGTTGAAGAATGTATCAAAACTAAAATCCTTAAAATCTGTTACATCAGATTCTAAAAGACCATCAACCCGCAGTATTTGCAAATTACCCGAATCACTTTTTATCAACCTGTATTAACCACCCTCTGCCAGATCAATAACAGGAGTATCAGGATTCCAATTTTGAATAATATTAAAAATAGTTTCGACCAGCTGATCATCTGCCTTACCTTTAAGCGCAAGACTAATTTCGTGCCGGATAAAATTAAAATCAGGCGGAACCTCGTTAATTAAAGAAATAACGATTTGATTTAATATGAGAGCCGCTAATACTGGCCCATTCATTTTTTGGGGTACTGTGCTTAGCGTGGGTGGACAGACACGTGATATTGATGTGGTAGCGTTCATAAAATTTGCTTACATAAAGATAGGTAAATAAATTGCCTCCATAAATAACACTTCTATACCTGTCGCCTTTCAAAAACCGTATTTAGAAACGGAAGGATTTTTTCGTCTGGCAAGGCGAGAGGAGGCGCGATTTGACCAAATGCGGCGAGCTATGGCAATGACGACCAACACGAGCCAGCCGGAAAAAGACGCCGTTTATAATGCGGGAATGATGCGAACCGAGAATCCGGAATCTTCAGTGGCGAGTGGGCATAAATAGTTATTTGTTGAGTTACCCATATTATCTTTTGCTTTTAGGAACTGACGCATCAGTACAAATACGTAAATCAGTATCACACTATTCTTTTGGTGCAAGGTTCATCTGGGACCGTTCAAACAATTATAAAAATTCACTAAGAATAAAAAAAGCGATGGATAAAGTGAGCTCACTTTATCCATCGCTTTTTACTGCCACAAAATTACATTTCGTTACTTCAACTGCTCCAGCAACAAATTCAAAATTTTATCGGCGGTAGCTGATTTTTCAGCAATACCGTCATTATTCAGAACAGAAACATGGCTCACATTACCCTCACCTTTTACTGAGATTTGATAACGTTTTGCATTGGCTTCTTTGTCGCCAGAGCTAAATAAGCGGGTCAGGAAACCGCCTTTCTGTGTATCGGTATTTTCGTCAATATAACGAACAAAATAAATACCTTTAGTACGATCACGATCCTCAACAGTGAAGCCGACCCGGTCTAATGCCAGGCCAACCCGACGCCATGCGCGATCAAAGCTTTCGTTCACATCAACCATTGCTGCGGCGCCATTGCCATTCACTAACTTTGCCCTGGCTGGTTGCGCTACCGGCGCAGCAACTAACTCTTTTGCTTTTTCTTGTGTCGCACCCAAACTGACCATTAAGCGCGTTAAAAAAGTGGCCTCTAACGCAGGATCATTTGGCCGATTAGCCCATGTTGCGGTGGATTTTTGTGAACCAACTAACACTTCTTCTAAACCGCGGTGACTGATATAAATTTCAGTCGAACCATCAGCGCGTCGCTCTAATCTGGTGCGGAATTTATCGCGTTCGCCGGTCGAATATAAAGAATCAAAAACAAAACCGATCGTTTTACGCAAAAAGTCTTCAGGAATTTTGGCGCGATTTTCTGCCCAATCTGTTTCCATCACGCCGGCCGTTTTTGATTCCTTGATAATTAAAAAACCATTTTCCTGCCAAAATTCTTTTACTTTGGGCCACAACACTTCCGGGCTTTGTTTCACTAGCAACCAACGCTGCGTACCATCACGTTCAATCCGCATATCTTGCGAAAAATTGAGTGCTGTTGTGGCCGCCGGTTTGGTTGCGGCTGTCACCGCAGATTTAGCATTAAAACCCGACGCTGTGAGCGGGCCATTATTTCCGGCTGCGCTGCTGCCTGGAATAGCAAAACGGTTATCACGTGAAATCTGGCTCAGATCAGGAGGAATTTCCAAGGTCGAACCAGGTGACTCTTTTTTAGTTGCACTTTGGTAGTCGATACGTTCGCCTTCCAACAGATTACCGGTAGTAGCACAACCAGCCATTGCAGTAATAGCCAACAAAGAAATTATTTTACTTAATGAATTAGTGCGATTAGTCATTTCTAAACTCAAAGTTAACCTCATAGATTGTTTTATTCACTTCGCTGTTCTTCAACGTCCCGGCGACCCCGTCATTCCCGGTACAGCAGGGATTATTTTTTAAGCAGTCCCGCATCACGTAATGATTTGGCTAACGATTCGTGATACTGACTTGAGTGCACCACCAACGGCAGACGAATACCCGTGGGAATAAGCCCCATTTCAGCCAATGCCCATTTGACCGGCACTGGATTAGGCTCAAAAAATAATTTTTGGTTCAGCGGAATTAATGGCTTATTAATTGCGATAGCTTGTGCAATATCGCCACGCATCGCGGCAACACACAATTCATGCATCGCACGGGGGGCGATATTTGCTGTGACCGAAATATTGCCTTTACCACCGCATAACATCAAGGCCATGGCAGACAAATCATCACCGGAATAAACAGCAAAATCTTCCGGAACCATCGCCAGCAATTCAATGCCACGCCCGACATTTCCGCTAGCTTCTTTTACACCAACAATATTTTTAATTTGCGCTAAACGGACTATCGTTTCATTGGTCATATCGGCCACGGTGCGGCCTGGTACGTTATATAAAATAATGGGGATATCAACCGATTCAGCAATTTTTTTAAAGTGCTGATACATGCCCTCTTGCGTCGGTCGGTTGTAATAAGGCACCACTTGTAAAGAAGCATCGGCGCCGACTTCCTTAGCGTACCGTGTGAGCTGAATTGCTTCTTCAGTAGAGTTCCCTCCGGTACCCGCGATGACAGGAATACGCTTATCAGTATGTTCAACGGTCACACGAATTAATTCGTGATGTTCATCAACCGACACGGTCGAAGATTCACCGGTCGTGCCGGCAATAACTATTCCGTCGGTACCTTCGCTGATATGCCAGTCGATTAACTTGCGTAATCCCGGAATATCTAAACTACCATCGGCATGCATCGGGGTAACAATTGCAACTAAGCTTCCAGTGATCATGGTCATGATATGTGTCAAAAAAATTAAAGGGTTGATTGTAGCGGATAGCTGGTCATTCTGCCGCAAAATTACACTCCCAGGCAGGTCGTCCCATCAAAATTGAACCGATATCCTCCGCCTCGTCATTCCCGTATAGGCGCTAATCGTTACCCATAAGTTTTTTGATGTTCATCACTACTCACAACTAGTGCAACGTCGACGTAATTTAGCCGCCGTAGGGCGTAATAGCGCAGCGTATTACGCCGCATGCCTGGCCAATAT
>Ga0209512_1001116_pt1 | contig 35654 bp, 29 predicted proteins | sample frozenSSSSmetaG_FD_184142 | JGI IMG/M metagenome (GOLD analysis project Ga0209512, IMG submission 184142) | Glacier valley bacterial and archeal communities from Borup Fiord, Nunavut, Canada, to study Microbial Dark Matter (Phase II) -... | ecosystem: Environmental > Aquatic > Freshwater > Ice >...
CGCTTTACGCAATACTGCCTTAAATCTTTTGCGTAAAGCTGGTCATACCAAGATTACGGCGCGTTTGCGTTTTAATTCTGGTCATCCCGCCCAGGTTTTGGCTTTACTTGGCTTAAACGCATAAGCCCTGATACGGTACAGAACTTCACTTGACCTTGCACCACTTTTGTGGAGTATCAGAACACTCAGATTAGTAAGTCTGCTCAAAGATCTCTGGTGAAACATAGCCCAGCGATGAATGTAACCTCTGACGGTTATAGAACACTTCTATATACTCGAAAATTACTGTTTTAGCCTCTTGTCGGGTATTAAAGCTGCGTCGATCAGTACCTTCGGCTTTTAAGGTGCCGAAAAAACTCTCCATAACGGCATTATCCCAGCAATTACCTTTACGGCTCATACTCAACTCAATTCCATAATGGCCTAGCACGGCCTTATAAGAACGACTGGTATATTGAGAGCCGCGATCAGTATGATGAAGGAGGCCGCTGCTCGGTTGGCGACGCACCAGGGCCATCCATAAGGCATCTTCTACCAGTCGTTCGTCTCGCATTCCACTCATGACCCAGCCGACTATCCGTCGAGAATAAATATCTTCCAGAGTCGCCAGATACAACCAGCCCTCCTCAGTCCAAACCCCGGTAATGTTACCCACCCATTTCTGATTGACCGCTGTGGCCGTAAAATCCCGATCAAGCCGGTTAGGGGCAACTGGCTGGTTATGGTTGCTGTCGGTGGTACAAACTTTACGCTTTTTACGCCGCCAGCACGAAACCAGTCCCTTTTTGCGCATTAAACGGGCTACTCGCCGTCGCGAACACTCTACTCCTTTAACCCGCAGAGCACCGTGAACTCGAGGGCTGCCATAGGTCTGGCGAGATTGGTCGAACACCGCTTCAAGTTGAATAGTTACCTGCTCATCTTCCTCTTGACGGTGCTGGTTGGGTAGACGTTTACGCCAGGCGTAATAGCCACTTTCGCTTACCTCCAACACCTCACATAGCACTCGCACCTGAAATTGATGTTGCTGCTCACGGATAAACTGGTACTTCATTTTAGGCTTGGCGGTTGGCTGAAGATTGCTATGGCTTTTTTTAAAATATCTCTCCTGGCGCAGCCGTTCATTCTCTAAACGAAGCTGGCGCAACTCCTCCTCGCTCGGAGTTTGGTGGCCTTTGCCTGGAAAAGCTTCTTCACCGTGTTGGGCCAGTTTCTTACGCCAAGTATAAAGGATGCTATCTGAAATCCCTAACTCCTGGGCAATTCTTCACGCCACTCTTGCCACTGGTTTCCAGGAGCCTGATTGCTTCCCGTTTGAACTCAGCCGTATATTCTCTTTGTTTGCCTGCCATAGTTTTCCCTTTCATGGTTAGTATAATACATTTTCCACCTCTTTCGACACTCCATGAAAGTGGTACAAACTCAAGAAGAGAGTATCAAAAAGTATACTTTTTGAAATACGGCATTGGGCATCCTTTCCTTCGCGGATTCTCACTGCAATTTCTTAAAACTCTTTCTTATAATATCCTTCTCATAACTACAACTCCCCTAAAACTTCCAGGCTAGACATTTATTTAGATAGATGATATATTTATTGCTATAATTAACATATATCAATATGTTCCAGCTAATAAGTATATGACAGTACTAAAAGTTAGCCCAACCAATATAACCCCGCTAGTTTGAGTTAGCGATTTCCCAATTGTTGAGTGATTCAAGTAATTTATGGAGCGAAGACATTTATGGAGCAGCCTTTATACAAACAACTTTATACTTCAATACTAGAAGAAATAAAAACTGGCAAACTAAAAAGAGGTGACCGAGTTCCATCAGAAAAAGAGTTGGCCGACCAATTTAAGGTTAGCCGGATTACCTCTAAAAAAGCGCTGGAAACCCTGGTGCAGGCCGGCTTAATCGAAAGAGCGCGTGGTAGAGGCTCATTTGTTTCCGGCCAGTTGCCAGATTTAAAACAGGCGGTTATTTCTGTTCCCGATATGGCGACGACTCTTAATACTGTTGGCAACAGCCCTGACTCTATCCAGCCTTTGATCGGCTTAATACTGGAAGACCTCTCACCTTCTTATGGTTTACGGCTACTTAAAGCGGTCGAAAAACGTTGTTCCGAGACCAATTGCCACTTATTGTTCAAACGAACCTACGGGCGGCGCGATGAAGAAGAGCAGGCTATTCACGCCTTTCAACAACTTAATGTAGATGGTCTAATAGTTTTTCCAGTACACGGCGACTATTATAACGTTAGCCTGTTGCGACTGGCCCTGGATGCTTTTCCAATGGTCATTGTAGACCGTTATCTCAAAAGGATTGAAGCTTGCGCGGTTTACACTGATAACAAAAGGGCCGGACAGGAATTGACCGAATACTTGTTGCGTAAAGGTCATCAATCTATCGGCTTTGTCTCACCACCCGAAGAAAACACTTCGACTATTGAAGAACGTATTCAAGGTTACTCGGCAGCTTTTATTCAACACGACTTAAAATTTGACCCGCAACATTGCTTTACCAACCTGTATAGTACCTTGCCTTCTAGCTCGCTATCCAACCAGATTAAAATGGGTGATTATCAAGCGCTGAGCGACTTTATAGTTCAAAACCCCCAATTGACTGCATTTATAGCCTGTGAATACAATATTGCCGTAATTTTGGTGGCAGTTTTAACCTCCCTGGGTAAGCACGTACCACAGGATTGTGAAGTGGTTTGCTTTGATTACCCGGATGAAGGCGTGTATCCACCATTGTTTACTCATATCTTGCAGGATGAAACCTTAATTGGGCGGCAATCAGTAGATTTGCTGCTGGCCCAGCTTAAAGGCGAAAAAGTTCCGTTACACAATATTGTTGAACATAAATTGGTAGAAAATTCGATAGAACCAGGGCAAGCTTCGAGCGTGAATGAATTAAGTAAAGCTCATTGAGTCAGGCGGGGTCATCGAATTAAAAGTGTTTTAAACAGGCTACTCTATCAACTTGTCAACCAGTTAGTTGTATATGTTCAATCCACAAACACATGTATATAATATATTGACATACTTAATAATTAATGGTATAACTTTAGCTAGGTTAACAGGCTAACTTCTCTGCAATTACCGTGTTTTTAGTACCTTATTCCAGGCCGATAGCTTAAGACCTACGCTCGCTGGTGAAGCTCACCCCAGTGATAACCCACCTTTTTTTAGGTCTCACAATCTGGTTTTAGGCTGATCAAGTTTTAACACAAAACACCTTTAATTTGGCGCGCCCTTAAACAGGTGAGCTTTTGTTGTATCCCTTATAGCTCTAAGGAGTGGACGATGTTGTCAAAAAAATTTTGGCTTACCAGGGCTGAACCTGGTTTGAGGCTGGTGCTGCTCGTGGGATTACTTGGTGCTAACCTGGCTTTTTTGCCGATACTGGTGAAGGCTACTGGTAACTACCGGGCCGAGGCGGACGCTACTATATCAGTCTTGCAGAACTGGTATAACTCCTCTAATGGTCAGTGGAACACAACAGGCTGGTGGAATTCAGCTAACATTTTAGAAGGGGTAATTGATTATTCAGGCCAGACTAATACTACCACCTATCGCGGGGACATTTCCAACACCTATGACCGCAACAGTAGCGGTAACTTCCTCAATTACTACTATGACGACGAAGGTTGGTGGGCGCTGGCCTGGATTAAAGCTTACGACCTGACCAACGACAGCCGCTACCTGAACATGGCAAAAACAATTTTCAATGACCTGAAAAACGGCTGGGATACTAGCTATTGTGGGGGCGGTATTTTTTGGAGCAAGGCAGCAGGAGGTGGCTATATCTGGGGTACTAAGAACGCTATAGCCAACGAGCTTTTTTTGGCTATAGCGGCACGGTTGCATAATCGCACGCCAGGCGACGGTGGCTCCGGCAGCTATCTGGATTGGGCGCAGCGTGAATGGAACTGGTTTAACAATAGCGGCATGATTAACGGCAGCAACTTGGTTAACGACGGTTTGGACGGTAGCTGCAACAATAATGGCAAGCCAACTTACACTTACAACCAGGGCGTAATCGTAGGTGGATTGGTAGACTTGTACAAAGCCACCAACGACTCCACCCAATTGAACAAAGCGAAAGCGATTGCTAACGCGACAATGACCACCAGTAGCCTGAGTCCCGGTGGTATTCTGAAAGAGCCGTGTGAACCTGACTGCGGCGCAGATGGCGCGACCTTTAAAGGGGTCTTTATGCGTAATCTGTACTATTTGTATCAGAATACTAACACTCAGTCCTACAAAGATTACATCATGGCTCAAGCCGACTCGATCTGGAACAATGCTCGTAACGGCTCAAATCAATTTGGTATAGGCTGGGCAGGGCCATTCGATAGTGCCGATGCCGCCCGACAGGGGTCGGCCCTCGATGCTTTTAACGCGGCTATCGCCTTCAGTTCTACTGGCACCAGTTCACTTTATGAAGCAGAAAACGCCAGCAGCAATGTCTCCAACGAGAGCATTTACGGTGGCTATACCGGTACAGGTTATCGCTGTTGCTGGAACGGCAACGGTCAGTACGTCACTTTTACGGTCAATGCTGCCAGTACCGGCTCTTACCAGTTAAACTTCCGTTACAGCGCCGGAGCCGGTAATACTACCCGTAAACTGGTGGTTAATAATACAACCATCAACAATAATCTGACCTTTGCCAGTACTGGTAGTTGGAGCAACTGGAGCAATCAATCCGCGACGACGGCTACACTTAACGCTGGTTCCAACTCGGTAACGCTCACGCTCGATACTTCGGTTGGTAACTCTAATTATTTGAATCTGGATAACTTGAGTGTTATTTCTACTACTCCCGTTAACTTGGCTTTGAATAAAAGCGCTACCGGCTCGACAGCCTGTGCCGCATCTGAAACACCTGATAAGGCCGTAGATGGTAGCACCTCTAGCAAATGGTGTTCAGGCGGGGCGGGCGGTCAGTTTTTGCAGATTAACCTGGGTAGCTCTAACAGCCTGGGGCGAATTGTGGTGAAGCACGCCGGGGCCGGAGGCGAAAATAGTGCCTGGAACACTAAAGATTTTAACCTTCAGGTAAGTTCTACCGGTTCATCCTGGACGACGGTAGCCACCGTCACTAACAACATGTCTAACATTACAACGCATACCTTCAGCACGCAAAATGCTCAATACGTGCGATTAAACATCGTAACAGCGCAGTCAGACCCGAATTCTCTGGCAACACGAATCTACGAGGTCGAGGTTTACAGTAGCGAGGCAATCGAAAACTTAACCTAATTTTATCCAATTTTAGTAAAACCTATTGATACGGAGTAAAAGATATATTATTATATACCAATTAAGCTAAGCATAACAACATAATAATCTAGAACACTTAAAATACAGTATTTCGGCTGACGTGATTTGGTTAGTTTGCACCTGCTCATACCTTTTTTGATGGGCTGCAAGCTTTAGCAAACCACCTCTAAAGCAATTTAAGTCATGTAATGGTTTTATTTGCATTAAAAAGTAATTGGTGTCGTTGATATAGATAAAAGGATTTGAGGCCATGTCGATTGAAAGCACTTCGCTAGATGAATTGATGGACGAACTAACACGAGAGCTACGGGTTCATTTTTCTGAAGTAGAGCCAATATTTCGGCAATGTTATCCCAACACTCTGGAAACTACTACCGAGCTATTGGAAGATAGTGAAGTTTTCGTTTTTACGGGCGACATTCCGGCAATGTGGCTACGCGACTCAACCGCTCAGGTACGTCCCTATCTTCGCCTGGCCCGGCAGGATGCCTCGTTGCAAAGTGTGGTTCGAGGATTGATTCGTCGTCAGGCTCGTTATATTCTGATTGACCCCTATGCCAATGCTTTTAATCGAGAACCCAACAGCCAGGGCCACCACACCGACCGTACTTCGGCCCTTAGTCCCTGGGTCTGGGAGCGCAAGTATGAACTGGACTCGCTTTGCTACCCGTTACAATTATGCAAAGATTATTGGGATATTACTCAGGACAGCAGCCTTTTTGATGAGAAACTGCATCAGATGATGCAGCGCATTGTAGAGGTTATGTGTACCGAACAAAACCATAGCCGTGACTCGAATTACTTTTTTGAGCGATTGCTCTCCAATTGCCAGTCGCCTTCGGATACACTGCCTTTTAACGGACGAGGAACGCCGGTTAATTTTACCGGGATGGTCTGGTCTGGGTTCAGGCCCAGCGATGATGCCTGCCAGTTTGGTTTTCTTATTCCGGCTAACATGTTTGCCATAGTAGTACTGGGGCATCTAATTGAGTTTGCGAACCAGTTTTATCACGATTACGAGCTGGTTCGCAAAGCCAGACAGCTTCGGGATGAAATCAAGTTTGGTATCGAAACTTATGGTATGGTAGACCACCCTCGCTATGGGCGCATATTTGCCTACGAAACCGATGGCTTTGGCAATTATAACCTGATGGACGATGCTAATGTACCCAGCCTTTTATCAATTCCATACTTGGGTTATTGTTCTGCCGATGACCGGGTTTATCGTAATACGCGCGCTTTTGTCTTGAGCCGTGACAATCCCTATTATTTTCAGGGAAAATTCGCCAGAGGTATTGGTAGCCCGCATACTCCAAACGGCTTCATCTGGCCGATTAGCCTGATTATGCAAGGTTTAACAACGCACGATAAAGCGGAACAACATCGGTTGCTTGAAATGCTGATAAATACTACTGGCGGTACTAACTATATGCACGAAAGTTTTCATCCCGATAACCCGCTCAACTACACTCGAAGCTGGTTTGCCTGGGCTAATAGCTTGTTTGGACAGTTCGTGATTAGCTGGTTAGAAACTCAGACTAACTTTCAGTTACACTAGGCTCAATCAGTCTTTATCCAACCACTGCTTATAAAAGCAGTAATCAGTAGAAAGGCCGGTTCAACGATGAGCGATAGCAGCCATACTCTTTCCCAGGAGGGTACAATCCCTAAACGTGCTAGGAGCAAATTTAATCGTTCGGAAGCCTGGTGGGGCTATTTATTTATCCTACCCTCTATTGTCGGGTTGTTTGTTTTTGTGCTTTATCCGTTGGCTACTTCGGTTTATCTGGCCCTGACTAAATGGGATGGCCTGAACGAACCGGTCTTTGTAGGATTTAAAAATTTCGATTATATGTTTAGCAAAGATCCGGCATTTTGGCCTTCGCTCAAAGCTACTTTGATTTTTACGTTGCTAAATGTACCAGTTACGGTGGGGGCTGGCCTACTGCTGGCTGTCCTGCTCAATCGCAAGATGCCTGGCATTAGATTCTTTCGAACTATCCTGTATTTACCAACAATTCTGCCCCTGGTAGCGGTGATGGGTTTGTGGAAATTTATGTATCAGCCCCAGTTTGGCATCATTAATTCGATACTCCAAACCCTGCATCTGCCTACCAGCAACTGGCTAAGCGATGAAACAATGGCTATTCCTTCGATAGTTATCATCAGCTTGTGGGGAGTAGGTAGTACTATGATTATCTTTCTGGCGGGCTTACAGGCCGTACCGCAGGAACTTTACGAAGCGGCCCGCATTGACGGAGCAGGCACAATACGTTTGTTTTGGAATATAACTATTCCGATGATTAGCCCGATTTTATTTTTGCAAGTTGTCCCCCAAATGATTGTCACCTTGCAAGCTTTTATTCAGCCGCGTCTTTTAACTGAGGGTGGGCCAAACAATGCGACTAACTTTCTGATGTACAACATTTACAGCAAAGGTTTTGGTAGCCTGGGTTCGTTCCCCGACCTGGGCTACGCCACCGCCCTGATGTGGATTTTGTTTTTCCTAATTATGTTTGTAACCTTCTTTATATTTCGGTTCTCCAACTTCTGGGTCTATAGCGATAATAGAGTAGATTAACCAGAACCAAAACAACTATCAGCAAGAAAGGTTAAAAGCTGGCGCGTTATGAACATATCACTAAAAGCAAACCAAAAGTGGCTGGGGAAAAACCGTCAATTTAAATTTAATTTTCTCAGCATCGGACTGTACATTTTAACTCTTCTGTTGTGTGTCACCATGCTTTTCCCGCTCTTTTGGGTGATTACAACCGCTCTCAAGGGGAATAATGATATTTATAAGGTTCCACCAGAGTTTTTCCCAAAAGAATTTCACTGGGAGAATTTCCCTAAAAGCTGGGAAGCTATTAATTTCGGGCGGTTATTTGTAAACACTTTTATTATTACTATGCTAAATGTGGTCGGGCAGGTCGCCAGTTCAATGCTGGTAGGCTATGCGTTGGCTCGAATTCGTTTTCCAGGCCGCAAAATTTGGTTCTACTTGTTCATTGGCAGTATGATGCTGCCCAGCATTGTAACTCTTATTCCAATGTTCCGGCTATATCTGAACCTTAACTGGTACGATAGTTGGTTGCCCTTGTGGGTTCCAGCCTTCTTTGGCAATCCTTTCTATATTTTCCTGGCCCGTCAGTATTATCTTTCGATACCCTACGATTTAGACGAATCGGCTAAATTAGATGGGGCTAACCATTTTGCCATCTTCACCCGGATTATGATACCCCTGACCACACCAGTTTGGCTCACAATGGGGATTCTGACTTTTCAATCCACCTGGAATGATTATCTGAACCCTCTGATTTACTTACGTTCGGAAGAAACCTGGACGCTGGCTTTGGGGGTAGCTACCTTCAAATCGAGTTTTGCCGGGGTTTCTAACACTCAGTGGAACCTTTATATGGCGGCAAACTTGCTCTACATGTTGCCACCAATAATTGTCTTTTTCGTGGCACAGCGCTATTTTATGGCGGGCCTGGGGTCGCTGGCAACCCGGAGCCAAAAGTGATGCCCTGACAAACTCTCTCGCTAAAATTTTAAGAATTACATTGTGAAGCGGTATATACTCGGAAAGTAGAATGTGACGTTCGGTAGAAAACCCAACCGCTTTAATTGCTGACACCTTTTGTTTAACTTAGCTACAATTATAAGGAGGAATCGACTCATGAAGACAAGGAACACTACGAAGGTGACAGTGTACGGCACTGTTGCTAACTAGCTTTCTGGTCGCCTGTGGCGACAACACGGCTACCCCTGCCGCGACTACCGCCGCCGCGACCACTGCGGCTGGTACATCCGCGACTACTACTGCTGCCGCTGCGACTACTGCTGCCGCTGCCATAGGTCAAAAAGTGACGGTAACTTATATGACCTGGGAGAACAACGACACTAACGCCTCAATTGACAAGGCCATGGAGCTTTTTAGTAAGGCCAACCCGGATATTGAGGTCAAACGATTACCTTCGCCCAACAGTGACTACGGCCAGAAATTGAGTTCGATGGCCCAGGCAAAGCAGCTTCCTGACATTTTCTGGACGGGCAACGACACAGCACAGCAGTTCGGCGCTCAGGGTTTACTGTATGATTGGTCGAGCGTAGCTAGTACCAAGAGCGACAGCTTTGACCTGAGTAAATTTGCGCCGGGGGGTAATTGATGTTTGGAAGGCCACCGATGGCAAACTCTACGGTCTACCAACGCTTTTGAACACTAAGGGGGTCTGGTACAACGCCGATTTGTTTACCGGGGCGAACCTGCCGCTACCCAAAATTGGCTGGACTTATCAAGAAGCCCTTAACGCCGCCAAAACTTTGACTACTAAGGACGGCAGCAAAACTACCCGCTATGGTCTGTGGGCGGAAGACCTGATTAACCCCTTCTCAGCGGCTAATTGTGCCGTTTCTGCTGGCGGCAGCGCTTTTACTGACCGTATTAACGATACAACCAAAGTGACTGCGGATGAGAAGTTTAACGAATGTACTAAACTTATAGCAGATGCGGTACAAGGTGGCTATATTACCCCTCCTGGTTTCTCCAATGACAACGCTACGGAAGGCTTTATAGCTGGTCAAATTCCAATGATTTTTGGTGGACAGTGGTTAGCTCCGTCCATTAAAAAGGGTGCTCCCAGCTTCAAGTACGGTTTTGCCCCAATGCCGATGTACAAAGACGCGGTTTTCCCGCTCGACTCGGTTGGCATTGCTTCCCCCAAGACCATCAAAAACGCCCCGGCGGTCTGGAAGGTCACTCAGTTCCTGGCTTCGACGGCCTGAGAAAGTATCTTGCCAGGTGCGCCAGTAGCGCCTGCCGCCTACATTCCGTCTTCCCAGCCCTACTTCAACACCCTTAAAGCTAACGGGCAAGACTCAGTGGCGGAAACAGTTAACTTTGCGCTACAATCGCCCAAGAAAATTGGGGTGCGCTTTAACGCGACCTGGGCCAGTAAAGCCGGAGACGTATTGAAGCAGTACGACAGTATTCTTATGGGCAAGACCCCAATAGATGCCGGGGTTAAGACGATGGTGCAGCAACTTAACGACCTGATTAAAGCTAACTCTTAGCTGAGATTTGGTTGGACACGGTAACGATAGCCGGTAGCGAGCTCGATTAAGTATATGTTATTATGGGTCACCTACCCCTTTTCAGAGATAGGTGGCTTGAAAGATTTGGTTAGTTACAACACTCAGGGAGAGGCTTGATGCCGATAGATTTTGTGGAAACAAAAAGGCATTTTGTCTTAGCTACTGCTCAGACTGCCTACACTTTTTATCTGACTGACACCGGGCAACTGGTACATTCTTACTGGGGTGCAAAGCTAGCCCACCTGGAAGATTACCCAGCCCTGGTAGCTAATTAGCAACATTCTTCGCCGCATAGCTATCGACACAGTCTACAAGCTGAATACCCGGTTATCAACGGTATTCAGGAGATCGAACCGGTGCTCCGCACCTTAATGAACGATGGGACGCGCGATTTGCGGCTTGAATATTCTGGTCACACCTTAAGCGTCCCAGACCGATTAGCCATCAGGCTACTTGACCGAGCCTATGACCTGGAAGTCATCCTGGAGTTTCAAATCTACCCAGCTTGTGATTTGATTAAACGCCGGGTCATACTCAAAAACGGGAGTAACCAGGCGGTTAAGTTGGAGCAAGTGTTGTCGGGTAGTGTAGTTTTACCAGGTGACCAGGGCGAGTTTCACTTAACCCAGCTTACCGGGGCGCATCTGTTGGAAACTCAGTTAGAACGCCAACCCGTGCGGACGGGCCGCCAGATAATCGAGGGCCGCCAACTTTACACTGGACACGCCGCTAACCCCTTTTTTGCGCTGGATAGTGCCGGGGCAAATGGTCAAGGTGCTACCGAAACGGAAGGGCAGGTCTGGTTCGGCGGGCTGGAATGGAGTGGCAACTGGAAAATAGTGGTCGAGCAGTTAAATTCGCCTGAAAAGATTGTGCGGGTTTGTGCCGGTATTAACGATTTTGATTTTAGCTGGCAGCTTGAGCCGGACGAAAGTTTTGAAACGCCCTGGCTGGTGCTGGGCTATTCTAATAAAGGGTTTGGACAGGCCAGCCGCAATTTGCATCACTGCCAGCTTGAACATGTCTTACCTGGAAAATTTGCGTCTCAACTACGCCCGGTCTTGTACAATAGCTGGGAGGCAGTTGGGTTTGAGGTAAACGAGGTTAGCCAGCTTGAACTGGCTCGAAAAGTGGCCCGACTGGGGATTGAATTATTTGTGGTAGATGATGGCTGGTTTGGACAGCGTCACAGCGACCAGGCTAGGCGATTGGTGGCCCAACCGCGAGAAGTTTCCCCAGGGGCTGGCCCCGCTAATTGAACAGGTTAAACAGCTAGGAATGGAGTTTGGTTTATGGGTTGAACCGGAAATGGTTAACCCCGATAGCGAACTATATCGCGCCCATCCCGATTGGGTCTATCATTTTCCCAACCGCTCATCCAGCCTGAGCCGCCACCAGCTAATCCTTAATCTGGCGCGCAATGAGGTAAAAGATTTTGTCTTTTCAACGCTTGACCGATTACTGGATGAACATACTATTAAGTATTTGAAATGGGACTACAATCGGCCTGTCACTGAAAGCGGCTGGCCCGATGCTCCTTCAGAACGGCAGCGCGAGGTCTCGGTGCGGCATGTGCAAGCCTTCTACGAGATTGTCGTTCGGTTGCGCGCGAGACATCCTGATGTGTTGTTGGAAGTTTGCGCCAGCGGCGGTGGACGGGTGAATATGGGCAGCCTGCATTATTTTGACCACACCTGGGTCAGCGACAATACCGACCCGTTTGACCGACTAGCTATTCAGCAAGGTTACAGCCTGGTCTATGCTCCCAAAACGATGTACGCCTGGGGTTACGCAGTCCGACCATAACCGGGCTAATTATAGCCTGCGCTATCGCTTTCATTCAGCGATGTTAGGCAGCCTGGGGATCGGGGCGAACCTGAATAGCTGGGATGAAGGGCAACTAGAAGAAGCTCGTAACCTGATAGCCGAATATAAAGTTATTCGCCCAATTGTGCAAAATGGTCAGATGTACCGACTGAGGCGGTTTGGCGAGGCGGCTAACCAGGCAGTCCAATACCAAACGGCGGACGGCAGCGCCGGCGTAGTGTTAGCTTTCGAGCGACGGGAACATTTTTGGCATAACCAGTCCCGTTTACACCTCCAAAATTTGCAAAGCGACCAGCGCTATCTGCTGAGTGGCGACCTGAGTGAAGGCCACCCCCGCTATTTGAGTGGACAGGCACTGATGGAGTACGGGCTGTTGCCAAAGCAGGAGAATGGGCCGTACAGTAGCGCCCTGGTAAGGTATAATATCGCAAATATTTAATAAAGGTTTCCTTATAGTGGAGAACCGATAACGATTAAAGAGTAAAGAAGGCCATTTATGAACCAAACTATTGGGCTGGCTACCCCGTTAGTCAGCAACGGTTATGTGCTTTCTACCGCATCAGACCGTTTAGGCTTACTCGAACCAAGCGATCCGGCTTGGCCGATAAACCGCCTACGCGAACAATATCGAGCCCAGGGCTATTTGTGGCTCAAAGGTTTGCTCAACCGGGAGCGGGTATTAGCTTTTCGGGGCTGGTATTTCGAGCAATTTGCGGCTACCGATTTGCTTGCCCCCGGCAGCGATCCACGCGACGGGTTTTATTCGGGTCAGATCACCGACCTTGAACGAGTGCATCGAATTATGGTTGGTCTGGTGCGCCAGCCGGAATACGAAGCTTTTTGCCGGGCTGAGCCGATTGTACAGTTTTATCAGAACTTCCTGGGTGGCCCGGTGCAACTCTATCAACGTAAGTTAATTCGTTACACTAAACCAAATGACCCTAATTGTACCGGGGGTCATTACGATATGGTCTATCTGCGGCTAGGGAGCGATGCTTTTTGCAGTAGCTGGATACCGATTGGCGATACTGGAATAGAACTGGGCGGACTGACCTACCTGGAAGGTTCGCACCAGTTAGGCTTACAACTGGAAAGTCATCAGTACCCAGCGAATTTAACCGGGGACTGGCTAAGCAAAGATTTACCGATGCTGGCCGAACGAGCTAACGCTCGCTGGCTGGTAGCAAACTACGAAGCCGGTGATATAATGGTGCATAGCCCTTATATGATCCACGCTTCGACTGTCAATTGCAGTAGCGCAGGTCGGTTGCGACTTTCGACTGACATTCGTTACCAACTAGCAGACGCTAAAATTGACCCGCGCTGGGGCAACCACTGGTCGCCCGATGATATGCTTTAAGGGGGGCCAGTTCAGCCACAGACCAGTTTCGTTGCATCAAAAACTCCTCTCGAAAACTATTAAGCACCTGGATTTAAAGAAAGTAAAAGTGCCTATTTCGGGAGGTTACAGCACTACAATATTAAAAAGCAGGCTAACACTCTTCCACTTCCAGTACAAAGCTGCTCGCCATATTTGTGTGAAAGGAGTAAAAAAGAGGTAAGGCAGCAAGAAGAATTAACTTACGGTTTTAACGAGGGCGGCCTCTACCTTAGAACCTGTTTCAAAAGGGAAAGTAAAGAAGAAATAAAGCCGAGAAGTTGAAAAAAGGGTTGATAAAGGGTAAGCTTCAACCAATGAATACAAAAATAACTAAAAAAGCTTACCCTAGTGACCTCTCAGAATCTGAGTGGCAACTGATTATGCCACACCTCCCCTCACCAAGTCCAACCGGACGACCCTTGAAATGGCATTGGTGGGATTTGTTGGATGGAATGTTTTACATATTGCAAACAGGTTGCCAATGGCGACACCTTCCAGGGGATTTCCCACCCTGGCAAACGGTTTATCGTTACTTTCGCTGGCTTCAACTTAGCCAATTCTGGCTGACCCTTAACGATTTTTCCAGTCGGCAATGGCGTAAACAAGTTGGCAAGGAAGCCGAGCCCACTGCCGCCAGTATTGATAGTCAATCGGTCAAAGCCAGTGACACTGGCTGCTTTCACGGTTATGATGCTGGCAAGAAAATCAAGGGTGCTAAACGCCATATTTTGGTAGACACTTTAGGATTATTGATCACGGTAGTAGTACATTCTGCTGCTACTCAAGATTATCACGGAGCCAAGCAGGTCTTTGAGAAAGCTAAAAAGAGTTCGAGAACTGAACGGTTGGAATTGGTTTGGGCGGATGGATTTATGACCGAGGTGGAGCCAGTGAGGCCGCTGCGAACTGTGACTGGAAGTTAGAAATAGTAAAACGGAGTGATGACCAAACTGGCTTTGTCGTATTGCCAAAAAGGTGGGTGGTGGAACGAACCTTTGGGTGGTTAATGAAATGCCGAAGATTAGCCCGCGAATACGAACGCCAAGCGACTACTAGTAAAACTTTTATTTACTTGTCAATGTGCCGTTTACTGCTCAGGCGTTTGGCTATTCTTGACTTTTGAAACAGACTCTAAGGACTGGGCGATTATTATACGCTCGTCGTCTGTATTCCCTAAGATGGTGGGTTCGTCGGCAGCTACGCCTTGTTTCTCGCCTACTAAAAGGTAAAAATCCTCCTCCTCGATAGAGTTAAAGTTTTCGTCATTGGGATTTGCCATAAATGTACCTCCTGGTTTACGATTATTACCACCTCTCTTGAACCGAGATTAGCTTACTTCCAGGTATCCTTCACTTTCTTTCTAGGCGTTAAGCTTTACTTAGCTCGACTTTGCACATTTTGGTACTACTTAGGGTTGTAGTGTTGAACTTAACCAACATTGAGTTCAAATAGTTTTAGAACATTAGCCCAAAAACCATGTTCTAAAACTCCAAGCTTAGGTAGCATCTTAAGTTGAACTTATTTCTCAAAATTGTGCAAAGTCGAGCTTAGAACCTGTTTCATAAGCTGCACTAATGTTCTCACCGGGCCTACTTTGGCCTGCATTTTAGTCAGATATTGGTAAGCCATCGTCCGGCTTTCCCCAACGGAAATTTACCGACATCGCCTCAAAACCATTGCTTGGATAAACTGCGCGGCTTGGAGGTTCCGTAGAGCTAAGGCTGATCGTAACCGTGCGTGCCAAAAGTTCTTTCAGGGCGACTCGCATCACGAGTCGGGCTAAGGGCGCGCCCAGGCAGTTGTGAATCCCTGCCCCAAATAACATACTCTGTGTTGGATCACGATCAAAACGCACCTCGTCAGGCGCATCAAAGGTGCGTGCATCCCGGTTCGCGGCGATCCAATTAAGCGAGAGCTTTTCGCCTGCCTTGATCTTTTGACCCCCAATCTCCGCGTCGTGAACAACGGTTCGAGGGTTAGCCACTAGCGGTCCATCTGCCCGGAGAATCTCATCAAGTGCGACAGGCAGCCGGTCGGGTTCGTCGCGCAGCTGCTGCTGCACCGTTGGGTGTTCCGCGAGGTAAAACACTAGGATGCCCAAAGCGGCCACTATAGTGCCGTGACCAGCTGTCCAATTGCGTAAGATGCTAACGATTTCCTCATCGCTCAGGGGCGCACCATCAACTGTAGTTCGTATAAGGCTGGTAGTGAGGTCGTTAGTCGCTGTTGTCCCAACCGCCCGACGAATTTGAAGAGCTTCTGTAACGTATCTAGCGAACTCCTGCGCTAACATCGCGCCCGTCCCACTATCCCGCGAGAACGCCACCGCTTGAGTGGCTTGTGTCCAGCTACTCAAACGCTCCCAAGTTTCAAGCGGCCAGCCGAGAAAGGCGCAGTGGGTCTTCAGGGAAAACGGTTGGGCAAATTCGCTAATAAATTCTAGTTCATCCTGCTTTGATAGAGCCTGTATTACATCAACGGCGATAGACCGACAGAGCGGCTCAAATGTCGTCATTTGCTCCGGCTGGAAATACGGCTCTAAAATGCGGCGATAGCTGGTATGCTCAGGCGGATTCAGACCGTTGGGGATAGCGGGATGCTTCGTGGCGTTGCTGTATGTAGCAGGGTCGGCAAGAACAGCAACGATGTCTTGATGGCGAAACAGTGACCAGCCTAGAAAATCGCTGTGAGCCACCGGGCAACGCTCTCGCATTTCATCGTAAGCACGCCGCTGATCGTGGAGAACGGCAGCGTCTTGGGGGTTCCAATCGGGGGTCGAATGATAGCTCATTTTCGCTCTTTTATCCAGCTTATCCATACTAGTTTACTACTTAACGATAGTCAACAAAAAGGCACTATCTTCTAAAGCAATAACTTCGTGTAGCCGGGGTTCTTCCAGCACTAGCAGTTGTCCTTGCCCTAGTTCCGTCGGGAAATTTTGACCGTGTGGTTCTAAAATGAAGTTAATGCGACCTCGTAGCATTGTCAGAGTGAACGCCCCAGGGGCATGATGTTCGGGCAGCCGATAGTCTTTCTGAAGGCATATTACTACGGTACTTATCGTACTTATCTTTAATTTTTTGGGCGGCCCTGATGTAGTAACTCCGCTTTCACGCTCATTATTATCCACCTTGTTCACTTGATTCGCTTGGGTTTTGCCGTAGTCAGCGTCCTGGTAAGCCGGGTCTTGGTCAGGATAAACCGGGTCTTGGTCAGGATAGTCTTTGCCTAACATGAGGGCGTTATGACCTTCAGTCTGGTATTCAGCTTCGTGTTGCAACCAGTCAACCACTTCGTCTAAGTTAAAAGCTTGCAGAAGGCCGTGTAAAAGGCGACCAGTGCGGTCAGGGCGGTTGGTGGAAGTTACCATAGCTAATCATTCTCCTGTTACATTTCAATTCTCGCCTTAAATCTAAAAGAGAAGATTTAACCACGAAGAGGATTTTTTACCAAAAGGTGCTTCCCGACCAGCAATCAATCCAAAGCCCTGAATTACACCTTGTAGTAGCATTGCTTGGAGCAATTGGTTTAGAACCAGAGAGCAGGTTCATAATCATGATAGGAAAAAGAAGTCAAACCGTCTGTGTGTTAGCACACATAAGAGGGTAGTTAAGCAGATTTGCGGGCGAATTGCTACTAGGCCAAGTATGAGCGAAGGTATAACCAGGGGCAAAGTAGTAAACACTTGTTCTATTTCCCCTGCGCCAGCTTTTTAAGAACATATTTGCTTTTATCCGACCAAAAAAAGTGCCATTTTTGGAGATCGCATCGCACTTACCTCTTTTTTACTCTTTTCCCACAAATATGGCGAGCAGCTTTGTACTGGAAGTGGAAGAGTGTTAGGCTGCTCTTTATATCGTAGTACCCTAACCTCCTGAAGTCGGCACTTCGCTCACCAAATTTTAACCTTGTTAAATACTGTCACTGACAAAATAAGCCAAATCCTGGAAATTTAGAACAAATAATTACATTGCCCCTGGCTGCAGGGGTAAATCGCGTGAATGGCCTCACTGAAGCCATTTAGTCCATCTACACAGGCGATTAAAATATCCCCTACCCCACGAGCTTTTAATTCACTTATCACACTCAGCCAGAATTTTGCTCCCTCGCCCATTCCTTCGCCAATCCAATGGCCCAAAATATCCCGCTTGCCCTCTGAATCAACCCCCAACACGTTATAGACCGCCACATTTTCAACTTTGCCTTCTCGTCTCAGTTTCACAAAAATGGCATCCAGGTAAATGATAGCATAACACTGGGCGAGGGGCCGGTTCTGCCAGGCTTCTACTAATGGCTGAATTTTGTCGGTGATATTGCTGATGGCCGTGGGCGAAACCTCTACTCCGTACATTTCCGCAAGGTTTTCCTGCATGTCGCAGGTGCTAACCCCTTTGGCATAAAGTGCTAGAATTTTCTCTTCCAATTCGTTGGTATTATGCCCATACTTTTTGAGCAGAGTGGGCTCGAATTCCCCATTTCGATCTCTGGGCACCCGGATTTCGGTTTCGCCCCCACTACTTTTGAGCTTGCGAGTGACTTTGCCATTGCGACTATTGCCACTATTACGCCCACTAGCGGCATATTTCTCATAACCAAGGGTCTCGGTCAGCTCCGCCTCCAACAACGTTTCCAACGTTCTCCCGAATACTCTGGCGAATATCCCATTTTTTCCAAAGAAATCGTCCATGCTTTTGGCACTGCCCAATTCCCGTTGGATAATTTCCAAAGGCGGTAAAGTCGCTTGCATTATTTCCTGGGTTTGGGTTTTGTCCGGCTCTGCCATTTGATTTCTCCTTAATAGCCTCTTCTTTTTTTCTTTTGCTTACCACCTACTTTCCATTTACACATACTATTTTACACTCTCCCTATTAACAACAAACATTTCACACTAAGGTAAAAACTGCTATAATATAGCTTAACTCAAACTGTGCCCCTGTTGATTCCCAAAGAAGTAAACTCACCGAGTCGCTCGTAGAATTGAGCTTTATGACTATAATTATAGCTGCTACTACTCCTTTGCCCTTCGATAACACCAACCGTATCTATGCGGCGGGACAACGTGCCTGGCAATTAACTTGTTATTTGCTAAGCCGGGGTTTAGAGGTGGTACTGGTGGGTATTGAACCCCTGGCTAATCAACCTTTAACGGCTTATTCCGGTAAAATGGAGGCGGGGTATTATCCAGAGTTAGCTCACTGGTTGGATAAATTACCTGCCGGGAAATTAAGCTATTTTACCCATTATGCCCATGAATTTACCGTTTCGGATTTATTTAAGCAAATTTGCGAGGAAACCTCAGCCACCTGTATTATTGGGGTAGGGAACTATGCCTCACATCTGGTAGCGCGGGCTAACCCAATAATCCCGTTTTGGGCAGATCTTTTCGGTCATTATATGTCAGAAGCCCAGGCCAAAGCCTTCGTCTATAACGATAATTCATATCTGCCCGCTTTCCTCAACCAGGAACTCTTAATTCTTAAAAACGCTGCTCATTTTTCCACAGTTTCTACTGCTCAAAAATACGCTCTAATTGGCGAGTTAGGGCTGGTGGGCAGGCTTATGGCCGGAAATTATGGCGAAGACTTTATTACCGTAGTACCGGCAGCCTTTACTCCGAAGCCTCAGACTATAATTGCTGAGAAAAAGGTGCGGGGCATTCTCTGTGATAAGTATGCTTACGCTTTACTCTGGAGTGGCGGCTTTAATACCTGGTCTGATCCTGAAACTCTTTTTCAGGGAGTGGATGCAGCAATGGCGCGGGTACCCAATTTGCATTTTATTGTTACGGGTGGTGAAATTGTGGGGCACGATGAGGAAAGTTTTAGAATTTTTCAGAATAAAGTATTAGCTTCCAACTTCAAAGAACGTTATCATTTGGTGGGCTGGGTTTCGGGGGAGAGCTTACCCTCTTACTACACCGAGTGTAATGCTGCTATTGTGCTTGACCGTTATTGTTATGAGGGGGTTTTGGGGAGCCGCACCCGTATATTAGATTGGATCGGTTATAGCCTAGCTGCTATTTCTACGCCTACTTCGGAACTGGTCAAGGAACTTGCCGACCAGGGTGGTATTTTTACAGTTGAGTCCCAGAAGCCGGCACAATTGGAAGAATTGCTGGTAAACCTTGCCACCAACAATACTTTTAATCATCCACAGGAAGTAACGGAAAAGGCCCTGGATTTCGCTAACCAGCACTATGCCGTGGAACTGGTATTTCAGCCAATTGTTGACTGGTGCTTAAATCCTGTTCCGCAACTGCACCCCCCTGTTTACAACTTTGCCGAAAATAGTGGAGCATCTCATGACGTGACGGGAACCGAAGAATGGGCACATAAACTGCAATCCGAATTATTAGCCAAAGAATGGCAAATAGGCCAGTTGAAGCGTGAATTGCAAAGCCAGTACCGCGAATATGAGGAATTACGAGACTGGGCACTTAGCCTGGAACAGCAATTGCTCTTACACACCCGGAAAAAATAATGGAACAGAGGCTGGATGATGTAACCGTGGTAATTATTAATTATAATGGCGCAAAGTTTTTACCCGGTTGTCTGGACAAGCTAACACAGTATTATTACCCTCGCTTAAAAGAAATTCTAATTGTGGATAATGACTCAACCGATACCTCCCGCGTGGTAGCACAACCCTACTTAATAGATAATTGGTTGCGCTGGGTGGAGGTGGGCGAAAATTTAGGCTATAGTGGCGGGGCAAATTTTGCTTTCGGAATAACGGATTGTCCCTACCTGATTTTGCTAAACCCGGATGTGCTGGTTGAGGAAGGCTGTCTGGAACAAATGCGAACGGCATTTAGTAATTCGGTGGGGGTAATGGGCTGCAAACTGGTTTACCCTTACGCGCCGGATACTATCCCGCAGATTCAACACCTGGCAGGTACAGTGGAATACCCGCTCGCTCTAACTCGGCATATAGGGGCAGGACAACCCGATACTGTTTCCCCCAATGGTCTAGTAGAAGCACAGTATGTAACGGGCGCACTTATGTTGATTAGCAGAGAAGCTTTTAATGCCGTAGAGGGTTTTGATACCAGCTTTGCGCCAGCCTATTTTGAAGAAACTGATTTCTGTGTAAGAGTAGCAAAGGCCGGATGGCGGGTGGTCTCCTGTATGGATGCTCGCGCTATCCACTATGAGTCGGGTTCGGTAGGTAAAGCCAGCCTTCACTATTTCTATCTATATCATCTCAATCGGCTTCGCTATGTATTGAAGCACTATAACTTTCAAGAATTAACCAAAGATTTTCTACCAAAGGAAGAAGAACGCCTGCAAGCCCTGCGCCATATTGCTACTTCTAACCCGGAAATAGAAGCTGAGATAAAAGGACTTTCCAGAGCCTATCTGGAAATGGATAAACTAAAAATACAGTCGGTCAAACCGACTAACGAACTGCAAATTGAGCGGGAACTGGCTCTTTTCAAGGTTTGGTCTAAATTGGAAATTACCACTCGTATGGTAAGTCAGGGCGGGAAACTACTGGATATAGAGTCAACAAAACATCAGCTTCCCCACCTTAATGCAAGTTGGACGCACCCGCTTAAGAGCGTTAAATGGCTATATGCCTACCTGAGGCTGGTTATCTATCGCCGTTATACCGAACCCCATCTGCTAGAGTTAGCAGCGGCACAGGAACGTTTTAATGTACGGTTAGTACAACAGTTGGGTTATATGGCTAATGTTATAGAGCTTTTGATAAATTCGCAGAACCCGCAATCTATCGCTATGGCAGACGACCTTATTCTGGAGGCGTTGCGTACTGTAGTGAAACAGCAGGCCATCAAAAAACTGGAAGAACTTAATTAACACCGAAATAGAATAAAACTTACAGTCCCATAAAATTATGGAAGTCAGGCAAAGCCGACTATAACCAGCGTACTTGAGACAACTGAATAAAATTCATCGCTCCACAAACCTGACCCCAGTGTTAAATTTACATTCACCCATATTCAATAGCTTTGAGGAAAGAAACAAAAGCTTATGAAGGCAAATAAGCCTAAGCGTGTTTGGAAACTATTTTTGGTAGCATTCCTTATTTTTGTATTCGCAAATATGGCTGCTTTATGGTCTGAACAATATTTCCTGGGGCTTTACCGCTATACTCAACACTATCAAATAGATAAAATTGAGTTATATAAACGATTGCCTAGAGCGGACGTATTATTAATGGGGTCTTCTTTGACTACGCTCGGCTTAAATCCAGAGGTAATAGAACAGGCTCTGGTAAAAGAAGAGGGCTTTTCCATTAAAAGTCTGAACCTGGGTATGTCTGGGGCAAATTTAGATCAAAGCTATCTGATGCTTAAAAATATTATAGAAGAGGGCAAAAAACCAGATGTAATTGTGTATGGTCTGGCTGACTTTGACATGTACATATTCGGGAAAAATACCAATTTAGCTTTGGTACCACACGGTCACCTACTACTACGCCCGGATGATTTTGCCGATTACAGTGGGGATACATTGGATTCTAAAAGTGATTTTTTATTAAGCCAATTTTTACCACTTTATCGCGATAGCAAACTAATCTCAACCGGAATGACAATCCTATTTGACGACTCTAGCATCTGGAATAAGGCGTTTTCGGCTGGACCGAGGCAAGTAAAACTTTCGGATACAGGGTTTGTAGGGTCGCAATCTTACACTGAGCTTGATAAGGATATTTACAACCTGCGCTGGCAAAATTTAGCTCCCACTGTAGCGGGATACTCAATGTTAAAACCAAATCCCCAGAGCTTAAAAAACTTTTTGCAACTGGCAAAAAACCGAGGGATTAAAGTAATTCTGGTTAATATGCCAGTTAGTGCGATATATTTGACCGGGTGGAGCAATCAGGCAGACATTAAAAAGTACCGAGAGTCGGTGCAACTCGTAGCGACAGAATTTAACGTTCCCCTACTGGATTATTACCAGAACACCAATGGTCTCTTTAAACCAGAAGATTTTGCCGACCCTAATCACCTCAGCAAAGATGGTGCTATGATTATGAGTATAGTGGTAGCGCGGGAATTGGCTCGTTATTTTAAGCCCGTCACTCAGAATGGAAAACTATTTACCGCTAATATAACCGACCTGAAACTTCCAGTACGCCTACCCTCTGCTACCACAGTTTATGGCGACGTAAAAGTAAAAAATACCAGTGGTAATATCTGGCCTATAAATGGCACTAAGCGGGTTAACCTCTCCTACCATTGGCTGGATTTGGGAGGTAAGGAAATAGTACACGACGGAGTAAGGTCGTTACTAAATTATAGTAGCTTACCGGGTCGCGAGGAACAAATAACCCTTAATGTACTCACCCCCACTATACCGGGCACATATTTTCTGGAAGTGGACCTATTACAGGAGGGGGTAGATTGGTTTAAGTCCCGCGGTAATCCAGCTTTAAAGCGACAGGTTGTTATATTTGACCGGGGGACTTTATAAATGCTCTTTACATCGTTGCAATATGCCCTTTTTCTTCCCACCATTGTGCTGGCATACTATCTTTTACCCTCAAACTTCCGAGTTATAACACTACTGCTGGGTAGCTATATTTTTTATACCTCCTGGAACTGGATGTTTTTGCCTCTTATAATCGGACTAACTATTGCCAATTATTATCTCGGTTGGCTGCAATTTAGCTTAAAAGAGGCGGAGCGTAATAGATTAACGAAACTGGTGCTGGCAAGTTCTATTGTTATAAATCTCGCGGTGCTGTGCTTTTTCAAATATATTCAATTTATTTTATCCAGCTTTTCCACTTTCTTGAACTGGGGAAATACAAATAATGCAAACTTGAGTTTTTCAGTAATTTTGCCGCTGGGCATTTCCTTCTTCATCTTTGAATTTATACATTATCAGGTTGATATAGGACGGGGAAAACCACCGATAAAATCCTTTTTAGGTTTTGCCGTGTTTGCCTCTTTCTTTCCAACTCAAATAGCCGGGCCAATTAAACGGTATGAAGACTTTGTGCCTCAATTAAACCTACGAGCAGTATTTTCATGGGAAAATATTGGTCAGGGTTTGGGGCTAATTTTAACGGGTTTATTCAAAAAGCTGGTGCTGGCAGATAATCTTTCTGGGTTGGTAATTCTTGGTTTTGAAGAGACCGTATCAGGCAAAACAGTGCTAAACTTATATGATGCCTGGTTTTTGGTACTGGCGTTTGGCTTCCAGATATATTTCGATTTTTCAGGTTATACCGATATGGGGCGGGGTTCTGCCAGAATGCTGGGATATCAGGTGCCCGAAAATTTCCATTTTCCCTATCTGGCTATAAATCCTTCCGATTTCTGGCGACGCTGGCATATTTCGCTCTCTACATGGCTACGGGATTATTTGTATATTCCGCTTGGAGGTAATCGCCGGGGTAGATATCGCAATTTACTTATCACAATGACGCTGGGTGGTTTGTGGCATGGGGCAAACTGGACATTTGTAGTATGGGGGGCATATCACGGGGTATTATTGGCAATTTACTGGGGAATAAGAGGCCGTTTTTCTCAAAAGATAAAGCGAACAAATAGTTTCCCCGCTAGTTTTGTGAGTTGGTTTGTAACTTTCATTCTGGTAATAACTGGCTGGGTATTTTTCCGCTCACAAAATTTCTCCCAGAGTATTGGACTTCTACAAAGCCTTTACTTTGGCAACCAGTTAAATGGGATAGAAATATTTTCAACTGTCGAAAAAGCTTTTATTATGCTGGTAGTGGTGGGTAGCCTGTGGTTTGAGTATTGGCTACAAATGGCGGAAAAGGGCTACACTCTAGCCGCCGGTTCTTACAGGTTTTTAACCAGATACAGCCCCATAGGGTATTCTCTAATTCTTATTTTGCTACTACTTTTCAGGCCAAATAATGGTGCTCGTTTTATTTATTTTCAATTTTAGGAAGCCCATGTTCCTGTTATTATAATAAGGAGCTAAATAACTTGGATTTTACGGGTGAAAGATATTTGCCTAAAGTGGGGGGAAGCATCCGCTACGAACACTTACACCGTTATGCCCTGTGCTTACCCTTTGCCGAGAAAAAAGATGTGTTAGATATTGCCTGCGGCGAAGGTTATGGCAGTGCTGCGCTGGCACAGATAGCAAACACTGTAACCGGGGTAGATATAGATGAACCTACAGTTGTGCAGGCTCGTCGAACATACCAGCAATATTCAAATTTGAGTTTTCTAACCGGAAGCTGTGAAGCTATTCCCCTGCCAGATAGTTCGGTAGATCTGGTAGTTTCCTTCGAGACTATTGAGCACCACGCGCACCATACCGAAATGCTCAACGAGATTAAGCGAGTGCTTAGACCCGCAGGGGTATTAATTATTTCCAGCCCCAACCGAACTGTCTATTCCGAAGCCCGGCAATATCAAAACCCTTTCCACGTTAAAGAACTAGATTACGGGGAACTCTACAATCTTTTATCCGGTTATTTTAAGCAACTTAATTTTTATTCTCAGGAAGTTGTGGCCTGTTCGTTAGTTACCAGACTTAAAAAACTGGCTGTAACAACCCTCCCCGTTTATGGCGAAAGCTTTCAGCCAATATACCCCCAACTTAGCCAACCAGTCTACTATGTGGTGGTGTGCTCTGATATCGAGATAACTCAAACCGCCGAATCCATCTACCTGGAAGGGGATAATTTAGTTGAGCAACTGAAACAAGAATGGCAGGGAAAGTTACCCGTTACCCGGCAAGAACCCATAGTAGTTTTAGAACAAGTACCTACCATAACCGAGTCTGAAGATGAATCGGTTAGTCGCGCCGCCCTGTGGTGGGATACTCAGCTATCCATAGAGGAAGGTGGACGTGCCCACTGCGGTTTTCATCCTGCGGTACAGGCGCAATTAACTAAAATCCGCGATGGTTTGAGCCTGTCCGAGTGGGTGGTAAAACGTTTTAACAAAAACAGCCCGGTAAACAGGGCAATTAGTCTTGGCTCTGGCACTGGTGATTTTGAATTTGAGCTTCTAGCTGCTAATCTCGCCCAGCACGTTGATATGTATGAAGTTAGTCAGGCACGTATCGAAAAGAATCGGGAAAGACTCCGGGAGGCAAAGCTGGAACAAAAGGCTACATTTTTCGCCAGCGATATGAATAAACTCCAACTTAATCCCAATAGTTATGATGTGGCTATTTTTATGGCCTCTTTGCATCATGTTTTTGAGCTAGAGCAGGTATTAAAGGAGGTCTATAAAGGGCTGGTCCCGGGGGGTATGCTTTTCGCTTATGAGTATATTGGCCCTGATAGATTTGCCTTTCCGGCTACCCATACTTTCCCCGCCCGCGCTTTTTACCGCACGTTAGAACCCGGATTTCGTAGCGGTCATGCCGATTTACCCTTACCCGACCCGCAGGAGGTTGCCTACGAAGACCCCACTGAGGCAGTGCATTCTGCCGCGATAGTAGAGGCACTTTACAAAATATTTGACCGGGTAGAGGTTATTTCGATACCGCAAACCATCAGTATGATTATCTGGCCTGGGTTGAATATGGAGGCAATTTTCGAGAGTGCAGAGGGGTATGCCCTGATGGAAGAAATTCTGGCCTTTGACGAGGCAATGGTTAATGCCGGGGTAGTACCTGCCTACCATGCTTATCTGGCAGCCTGGAAAGAGGCTTAAATGGAGATAAATAATTCCGCGTATACCCGTCGTCTTGAGCTAATTATTGCAGAAATGTCACGTAGCTATCTGACGAAATTTCATACCGAGGAAGATGAACAATCTAACACAATATTGGAGATGCGCCGTTATGCCCGACATTTAGAAACTGAGTGGGATAAAGGCAATAAAGAACAGGTGCGGCTGAAAGAATATGTAAGCGAGTTGGAGACAAAATTTGCCCGGTTAGAAACCAGTTTCCACACTATGGAAGATTATAATGCCCAACTGGAGACCAGCCTGAAGGCCGCCGGAGAATATAACGCGCACCTGTTATCCGAGTTGGAACAAATAGAAAATTACCTGCACACTCTTGAGCAAAGTTATCATGAATTGGAGGCGGAGTATTTAGCGGCGGTGGCAAATCGGGCAGAGGCTGAATAGGTTTCGACTTTGTAGTTGCTGCTCAAGTTAGGGTAATTACAATGCCTTTAAATACTGTGTAATAGACAAGAGTTAATCGTACAGTAGTGAATTAACTGACAGTAGAAGCCAGCCCCGGCGAGTTTGTATTTGTGTGCTCATAGTTACATTTTACCATTGAAAGGGTCACTGTGGCCTCGAAAGATTTTTCGGACAAGAAACGGTTCATCGCCAATTTGATACTGTTGGCTAACTTCATCTCAAGCAGCCAAAGCCGCAAAATGACTAAGGCGAGTTTTAGCTATAGGAAATCCGTCTTGCCAATTCAAATACCGTAGGATGTTTAAGCCGGTGGCCGATATAACATGTTGTAAATGGGTTTTAGCCATTCCGCGATAACGAGCTTGCCTCAAATCAAAATGGCTAACACCTTGCGAAATGGTACCTTCAATGCCAGCTCTGGGGCGGTATTTCTCTCGAAATTCACTTTGTTTCTGGCGAGCACGCGCCTGTTGTAAGACTAGATAATTTTCTTTTGTTCTTATCGAAATTGTACGCCGCACCCCCCTGGTACATTTTGAGCGTAGCTCACACCGTTTGCACTGTTTCATCGAAAACTTGATCTTGATCACTTCATTTTGATAGCGGTCTAGGGCGGTTGACCAACTCAAGCTTTCTTGACCAGCTGGACATTTCGCATTTTGCTTATCCCAATCAATCTCAAAATCACTGGCATTAAAACCAGCTCCCTTGGCTTGCCAGTCATTACTGTCTCGGGCAGGAGCCACCAAGTCTATTCCGTAGTCACGACGGCTTGCTAAAAATTGTTTGGCTTCGGCATAATTGGTATCGGTCAAATGCTCCCCAGGTAAAAGCCCTTTTTGTTGGAGAGAGTGGTGGATCCGTGGGGTCACATCCACATCTCCATTACCAGCCCGGCTGGTCTCAACATTAGTAATCAGATGGGGGCTATTATCCTCACAACTTTCAGTTAAATGTACCTTGTAACCAACCCACCAGGTCGCCCGCTTGCGACCATAGCTAGCCTCGGGGTCGTAGGGTAAACAAATCATTTTAGCGGGAGGGGGAATATTATCAGCAGCTCTGAATTTGAGTTTAGCTTCTTGCCACTCGAACTGTTGGAGCCAAACCTGTCGCAGTAGTTCCACCGCTGGTACTTGCCACAACCAACTAATTTCTTTGGAAACCACTATGGCCTGAAGCAGTAAATTACCATCCCCACCGATTGTTTCGACAAGAGTGCTACGCTTAGTTTTTTCTTTTGGCAACCGATATTCTTCGAATTTGCGGGCATAACGGTTAAACCATTCAACTGGGGTGCTATTTTTTAACCACTCCGGCACAACTAAGGCTAGCACATTTAAGGTGGCTCTCAACGTTTCAGCCACTAGAACTACTCGGTTCAAGGCTCTTACTGCTGCCAGTACGTGGGTAGCATCGGTTCTTTGGCGACCGCCAGCTTTCACCAAACCTTTTTGCTTGAAGTAGTCCAGCATCTTCTCAAAAATGAGCTGTTCCGCATTGCCAGCTACCAGGCGGTCACGAAATTCACTTAACACTGAGAAATCGAAGCCGCTACTTCCAACGACAAGCTTAAAGCATATTTCCAGTCCAACCGAGCGCGCATAGCCTCGGCAGCCTGCCTATCAGACAAATTTTCCATAAATTGCATTAAAGTAACCAATACCAAACGCCAAGGTGCCAAAGCGGGTTGCCCAGTGGTAGAAAACAGGGCGGCGAAATCTTGATTTTGATAAAGGGTGCCAAGTTCGTCGCGCATCTTGATAAAGACGTTGCCTTTTGGGAAGGCAGCTCGGGCGACCAGCACCGTTTGTTCTGGTACTGGAATAATTGGTTCTGGTTTGAGTGACATTGCTAGCCTCCTTATTGAGGCAAGTTTAACCTTACTATTTTAATAGAGAAGATAACAATTTTACTTAATTCTTACAACCCGCCCTTCGCCAACAGCATCAAATTGGCGAAGAACCGTTTCCTGTCCGACTCCGTGTTCCTACCCGTTTTTCCCTTCCCTGGTTTTAAGAAACCCTTAAAAAGATTGGTTTGAAAATAAGTTGATCTTGTAAGATAATCTACACCATCTAATTCGTTTTTTTAATTACTTTGAAACAACTGGTACACTCTCTATGAAGATTGCTCTTTTTAGTTTTTCGGATGTTAACAATTACGGTGACAAATATTTCACTGTTATTTGTCGCGCTCAACTAGCCACTCGCCTTCCCGAAGCGGAATTTACTCTATTCTCACCAACAGGAGCAGAAGTTGACGGACACTTATATCAGGCTTATGAACCAACCGCAATTAATGGGAAATTTGATGCTTTGATATTAGCTGGAGGTGAGGTTGTACATGCTGACACCGAGCTTTTTCGGAATATCTACAAAAGCCAGGGAATAGAAAATAAAATACCTAACCCTACCGATATGGTGTTTCGTTTACCCGCTCTGGAAGCCCGTTATAAAGCCTGGTTTTCACTGGGCATTACCAGCAGCAAAGCCACTCTCGAAAGCATACAGCTTTTAAAGGTAGCCTTGCCAGCCCTTAACAAAGTAGCCTTGCGGGGCGTACTGGCTAAAGATACTCTGGATGCACTCGTAGGAACTAACCTCGCTACCGAAGTAATACCAGATTTAGGCTGGTTAATACCCCAGTATAATCCAGACTATAAATCTTTATGGGTCAAATTGGCTAACTCGCTTCAGTTAGACTCCTCGCAACCCTATTTTGTTTTCCATGCTCTTCCCTCGGCAATCTCACACGAAAATCAACTTTTTGAGATTGCTAATACTTTGCAAAAGGCTGTCGAAAAAACTGGCCTAAAAGCCCTCCTATTACCTATAACCCGCTATGCCGGAGATAACGAACTACTGAAAAAAATAGCTCGGTTTTACCCAGAACATTTGGCTGTATTGCCAGCCGACCTGGATATGTATGAAACCACTGCAGTTTTGTTAAACTGTCAATTTTCGATTACCGGGAGTATGCATGGCGCAATCAGTTGCCTGGCTGCTGGTATTCCCACTGGAATTATCCATATTGGAGAGGCAAAGTTGACCGATGTTTTTGGTCATCAAATGCGCCTGAGCTACTTACAAAATAATTGGCAGAAACTGGAAGAGTTGCTTTTCAAACTCTGGCAAGAGCCCCGCGCTCCTTTGCAATTATATGCCCAATTAATGCGACAGCAACTGGAAACCGCTTTTGATAGCCTTGCTGAAGAAATAAGGCAATCCCAAATCAACTCGGCTAAATTACCTTTTGCAATTGAGTTTCCCGAAAATAATAATGAAAAACCCAGCTTCGCCTCTGACTCAGGGCGGGCCATTGAATGGTGGCAACTCAACAATACGCTACAACGTCTCGAAAAACAGCTCAAAGAAAAAGAACAAATAAATATAAAGCCAACCCTCAAGCAAGAATCAGCGGTCGTGAACTTGCCAGCTGCACCGCCAAGACAATTAATTAAAGCCCGATCGGTTTCCAGATTAAACAAATTTACCCAGAATATGGGAAGCTACTTCACCTTAAAATCTCCCTTTCCTGGTGTTATTCAGGGTGTACTGGATTTGCCAGTCAATAATATCAGGACAGACGGAAAAATTGAGGTAGCGGGTTGGGCCTACTCTAGCAGCAGTGAAATCGACTCAGTGAAAGTTTACCTGGCTGAACATCTTATTGGGGAAGCCAACTACGGTGTAGAACGTCTGGATGTAGGTAAAGTCTTGCCCACTAAAGCTACCCCTTATTGCGGCTACCGGGAAACTTTTTCTTTTGATACTTCCCTGATTGGTGCTGGCTCGAAAATTCTCACTGTCATAATAACCGATGAAGCCGGGAATATTAGCGTTCGTAAATGTCAGGTACAGGTGCAGGAGCGTAAAGCTAAAGAGTTGGAGTTAATCAGCAAGCCCGTCAAGCCGTTTTTAGCTCAATCATTAACAGGGTTTCGTATCTTTGTTACTGACCTGGGTAATAATTTTATGCTGGATATCGCCATGATTTTTCAGGAGGGACTGCGGGCCAGTGGTTTTGAGGTTGAAATGGCTCTTAATTGTGTACCGGATACTCATCTAACACCGGGGATAGCCCAGCTTATTGTAGCACCTCATGAGTTTTACCCGCTATTTTTGGAAAAACAAAATAATAAAGTTCAACTTGACGCAATAAGTCAGGCATCTTTTTTCCTGAATGTGGAGCAACCGGGCAGTCAGTGGTTTGAACTGGTTTGCCATTATGCCAGAGCCGTCAGGGGTATTTGGGATATAAGCCAGCTGGGAGTAGCAGCCTTTCAAGCTAGAAATATTGAGGCCCAGCACCTCCCGTTAGGCTATGTTCCCTTCTTAGAGGCAGATAAGCTAGAGAAGAAGATTGATATTCTTTTTATGGGCACTCAATCGCCTCGACGCGAAATTTGGCTAGCAGAACAAGCAGATTTTTTAAGTAATTATAACTGTAACTTAAAATTGGTCAGGCTAGAGCAAATCAAACAGGCCGGGACACTGGGCTATAATAGTGGGCAGATACGGAATGCCCAGTTAAGTGCCAGTAAGATTCTGATAAACCTGCATATGGCGGAGCGACCCTATTTCGAGTGGCATCGCGCTTTGCTCGCTATATCCAATCATTGTCTGTTAATTACCGAGCCAGGCAAGGGCTTTGAACCATTGGTTAACGGGCAGCATTTTATTATGGTGGAAACAAAAGAAATTAAGAATGCCTGTCGCTATTATCTGGAAAATGAAAGTCTACGCCAACAAATTACTTGCAATGCATATAACTTTATGCGAGAGAGTCTGGATAGTGGTGAACTTTGCGCTCACCAACTGGCTGAATATCGGCGCCAACCCCTTAAAACTCCGCAATCAGCGCAAAAGGTACAGGTAATAAATGAAAAATAACACCGACCCACGCGCCACCCAGCGCAATGGCTTAATTACTCGTCTTCAACTTACTAAACAATTAGAATTTTTGGGTAAACCAACCTGGGAAAAATATTCCAATGCGGCTTATGATAAATGTCAAAATCCCGCCATTACGGTATTAATTACCCTGTATAACTATGCCAGCTATATTGAGGAATGCCTGACCAGTATTTTTAACTCAAATCTATACGAGCTGGATTCTCCTATAGAAATTCTAGTGATTGATGATTGTTCAACTGACTCCTCGCGCCAGAAAGTATTGGAAGAGCTTAGCCGGATTAGTATTCCGATGTGCCTGATAAACAAGCTCTATAACACCGGGCTTGGAAACAGTCGGAATCTGGGCTTGAAACTAGCCAGAGCACCCTATGTATTTATATTAGATGCTGATAACTGGATTTATCCTCGCTGTCTTCCCGAACTTTACCGGGCTATTGTTGATAAAAAGCTAGCGGCGACTTACAGCATCATAAAACGTTTTGATAGTAAAACCGGGAAGGAGCTAGGGCTTTTATCACAATTCCAGTGGGACAGAAGGGAACTGGTACGATTACCTTATATTGACGCGATGGCCTTGCTTGACCGTTCGATTGTCTTGGGCCTGGGAGGATACTCGGAGGAACTTTTAGAATATGGTTGGATGGGTTGGGAAGATTACGACCTGTGGTTAAAACTGGCCCAGGCGAATTATGATTGTGAACTTGTGCCACAAATCCTGGCGGCGTATCGAGTTCAAGCTGGGGGAATGCTTAACAGTACCAATATGTACGCCTTTAGTATTATCAGTTATTTGGGCACAAAATTTTCTAATCTGGCTGACGTTTTTGAAGACCTCGACCAATATTTCGGACTAGCACCTGCTTATGAAGGGGTACATTCTAGCACTGACCCTGAGTATCTTATAGGTTGGGCCTGGGATAGACACTGGCCTAATAAAAAAATTGGCCTTGACCTTTATGACCATGACCGCCTGATTGACAAAATATTAGCCAATGGTTTTCGTTCGGATTTATATGAATTAGGAATGGGAAACGGTTGGTATGGTTTTGTCCATCCCTTACCACAAATTCTCAAAGATGGAAAACCCCACTTGCTAAAAATTTGTTTTGCTGGTACAAAAATACAACTTTCTGAAACCTTGCAGTGGATTACCTGCGCTTCGGCTAAACCTTCAGCGTTTAGCTAACTTTTGAAGACGTTGGCGAAGACCTCCAAAACGTCTTTGAGTTGAATTGATTTTCTGCTCAAGTTCTCTGGCCCACTGTTTAGCCGCCCCCTGTTCCAACAAAAGTTGGCTATGGGCTGTCCATAGGTTTTCTTCTTGCTCCTCTAGTGTTCTAATAATTTGTTCCGCTATTTTTATTCTTTCATTTAGCCAGGCTTTTTCCCGCTCAATATGGCCCTGCAAGTTTTGCTCGGCCTCTTTTACCCGTAGCACAAGACTATTATTTTCGCGGATTAACTGTGGCAAACCGACGGGCAATAATTGTTGGTTCAGAGTTTCGGAAACGGTGGAGGAGGTAATTTCGGTCAGGATTTCGGGCTCCTCAGGACGTTTTTGCCAAAGTGCGCCATAGGGTTTTGTCGAAGCGTTCTCGGCAGGTTCAGCAGTACAGTAAACTAAAGAGAGTAGGTTCCGAGTTACTTCCGGCGGACAATTGTTTGGGATAGGGTGTCCATGAAAGGCGATGTCGCTTATATCAAAAATAATACAACGGTTAAAAACCGGGAGTATTTTTTTGACCCAATGACTCATATCTTTATCCCATAGTTCCAGATGACCCCCATATTCTTCCTGCCAATCTCTGGTTAGATAGATTAAGACGTTTACCCGACGATAGATTTTCAAATAGGGGTGGAGATTGCTATCAACATGGATTTCCAGAAAATCAGCTTGATGAGTCTGTTGCAAGCCTCTGCCATAGAAATAGGGGTCAGGTATTAGCCCTTTTATTCCAGTAAGTTGTTCCAGAAAGCGCAGAACCTTAATACCGTTTAGCTGTTCCAAAAGCTGACGATTTAGGCCAGCCACCTTCTCAAAACCCACTACCGATTTGGATTGTAACTGGTCGTTATTAAAACGTTCCCACTCAGCAGCAGTTTTGGCAGGAAAGTCGCTGGCGGCTCTTTCGGCAATTTCAATTGGGAAGAAATTATCAATTACAATATGGGGAAACGGTTCGGCTGTGCGATATTCTTCCGCCATTTCCCAGCCCCGCCCCAGAAGATTTTCAGGCAATAACCTTTTTAATTGTTCAGAAGTTTGCATAACAGGACCTTTACTTTTTGCCTTTTAGAAATTTTTTAAAATTAAAGCCAGAGGTTTCTGTGTTATGGGCTTGCGCGCCTAAACCTTGATTGTACTGACCTAGCTTTTGTAACTCGGTTTCAATCTGGCTATTTTCCTCGGTTAATCTGTTGATATTTAGTTTGAGATTGGCCTGCCGTTGCTCCAATGACGCTACCCGATGGATTAGCATATTACGTTCGTGATCCAATGTGGCATCCCTTTTTCCAATGGCTTTCCCCAGCTGTTCTAACAAATAATTGTTCATCTGGGTTACTCTAGCTAACTGCCCCTGTAGCTTTTTCTGAGCAGGGGGTTGAGCTTCCAGCGAATAGTCAGCGGAAAGGTCAGGGCGTTCTTGCCAGAGATAATTATGAAAAAAAGGTTCCTCTCCGGCGGGTGGTTCGTTACTACAGTAAGCCAGTGCAATATATTGGTTTACAAGCCCGTTGGGAGTGGAAACTACAGGTGTAATATTGTGGTAGGCGGTTTTGCCAAAAGTATAAATTACTAGACGATTAAAGGCTGGCACTATTTTTTGAACTGGTTGGGTTAATTGAGAGTCCCATAACTCAAGGCAACCGCCATACTCCTCTTTCCAATCTTTGGTTAAATAAAGGAGACAACCAAAACGGCGGTATAATTTCAAGATGCCGTGATAATTGGTATCAGCGTGCAATCTTTCAAATCCGCTTGTCGGTTGTTGTACCATAATAGAAAGCAGGTAGGGGTCAGGCAAGATTCCTTTACACCCGCTAAGCTGTTCTATAAAGCGGAGCATCCGTAGCGAGTTAAATTGTAAAAAAAGCTGGCGATTATCTTCTGGTAGTTGTTCGCCATCTATAACCCAGGCTTTCCGAATATCTGGAATGTTGATGTGCTGCCATAATGAGTCTTCGGAGGTGGGAATCTGGCTGGCTAAAAGTTCGGCTATTTCAGCATCAAGGAAATTATCAAGCACTACATAGGAATAGGGATAATTCTGCTGGAATTCCTGCGCTTTTTCGAGGACTAATTCTTCGATATTTTCCGGCAAAATACTCACCAACAAATCTGATTCTGCCAATAATTTCTCCCTTAGTTCGCAATTCGATAGAATTTGATAGCTACACGGCTTTGTAACTCATCGGTGACGGCACCAGTGATAACTAAGTAAATGAGCAATTCGTAACGCCAAAGCCATTTTTGTTTGACGATAGAGTCTAACCCGCTATAGCACATTTCTTTTGGTGATTTCATTCAGCTATTTTAGCATGGAAATCAGGTTTGTAAGTCCTGGAGTTATTCTTATGATCGCTCAACAGAAAATGCACGATACCATAATTTTATTGGTGTGGGGCGGACACCATCCCGAAGCGGCCAGTGCTTTTATGGCGTAACTCGGTTCTGTCACATTTCAAACAACGCGCTACTCTTGCCTAAATTACTCCCCACTTAGGAGGTAAAGTTAGCAATTTCGAGGTAGGTTTAAGCCTGCTTAACCTCATAGTCTAAGCCCCCTTCCCCACTTTTAGCCTATTTACTATATTAGTTGTCGGAAATCTGACAGAACCATGATCCATTGCATCATATTCAAAAGTGATAGTTGTTAGCAGCACCGAACAATTGTTATAGACAGGGAAAATGCGTTTAGACAAAAGAGGCAGACCTTTGGTAAGATTTGAGTTCTCAAGCCAAAATCAAACCAAAGGAGAGCCAAAAGAACTATACCGCCTTGCCTACCAATATGGCAAATACAAGCAGCAACCTAAAAATAAGTTATCAGGAATTGAGAAGGGCTTTTGCCAGCCTGAGC
>Ga0209512_1001121_pt1 | contig 35585 bp, 41 predicted proteins | sample frozenSSSSmetaG_FD_184142 | JGI IMG/M metagenome (GOLD analysis project Ga0209512, IMG submission 184142) | Glacier valley bacterial and archeal communities from Borup Fiord, Nunavut, Canada, to study Microbial Dark Matter (Phase II) -... | ecosystem: Environmental > Aquatic > Freshwater > Ice >...
TTCGCGTTCAGATGGAAGGACGACTGGCCGGAAAAAATGGTTGGGATTGTGGACGCCTGGCCTAAGGAGGCGGCGATGATGAGAATGTTCTATCAGGACTTGATGGGGTTTTAGGGATATGTATGGGGCAACGACTTTTGGGTTTAGATAAACCCAGCCAGCTCACGACCATTGCTACGTTATATTCAATCCTCAGTCGCAGCTTACCTGCCGCAACAAATAGCAACTCTTAGTACATTTGATAATCAGTATGGCGCGCTGGAGGTATTTTTTGGTAAGTGAAGTTTCACGGATTATGAGATGCCTCTTAAGACCTAATTTGTCAAGGATTCAGAACTAATTTACACAGACACTACTCTGGCAACTGTAACCCATTAAGCATCATTTGGTGCTACGGGTTTCCAATTTGGAACCTACGGCTTACACGGTTGCACTATGTTAACTATAATTTCTAACAGAACTGTGTAGATGGTAAGTTTGACCGATTCCCTAATAACAAGTACTTTTTGCTAATCAAAATCCACTAGGGGCATTTTTGGGAGAGATTTACTACTGACGGCAATGACGATGCTGGTAAGTCCACGTTCTTAGAGGAAGATGTGAGAGCAGAGACTCCTAGGACATGCAGGTGCCCTGTGGAATGCTCTGCTGTTTTCAAAATATACAGAGCTCTCTTTTATTGTTACGGAAAATATGCTGACTCCGCGGATCCAGGCGGCGCGAATTGGCAAGTCAGAGCAATGAATGCTGTCACCGGCAACGGGGTACAAGAGACAGTCTTCCCCCGCGACGGACCCGCGCGCAATCCAACTTCACAGATTCCTTGGTATAAAGGAGCAGGACTCAATAACCTGGGAAAATCTATTATAGCCTATAGGGCATTCCCAGTGGTTTAGAAGCAGCTGCACCTCCTCCGAATCTAGTTAGATCAAAACGTGATGTGATGATGCTTGCTCTAAACATCAACACTCCCACCACTCGCTTGAAATGGACGTTTCTTTACTTTCTTATATCTCTTTCAACTTAACTAAGAAGATTCCAAAAGCAAGAATGCCGGGTTCTGCTTTTGAAAAAAACTTAGTACATGATGTTCAACGACGGATTTGCAAGTACCTCGATGACGAGAGCTTGATTGCCTTCGCACTTACGAGTAAGCAGTGTCGGTCCATGGCATCTTCGCAGCTCTTCCGAAAGATTCACCTCACAGTCCGTACTCGAAAAGAGCTTCGGGAAGATGTAGATCACTGGATGCACACGCTTGAAAGCGCCTTCAGCGTAAACTACGTCCGGGAATTGGTGATAGAAGGTTGTATGCCACGGAGGCAAGAGGACCCGGGGATTAACCGCTCAGGAAGCTCGAAGTCGAGTGCTACGAGTGCTGTGAATGGGAACAACAATAGCAAGGGCAGATCACTCAATAACAGGCGGACTGAGATTGTTGCCGACAACTATGAGCCGTGGGTGGCACTTGAAAATGAAGATGCATGGATGCCAGTGGTCGAACTTATCCAGCAACTCCCTGCCCTCGCCGACCTAGTTTACAACTGCACAAATCAGTTTCCGGCATGTGTCTTGAAGGCTTTACATCAAGATCGCCCGCATTGTCGGCTTCACATGGAGACCTTCAAGTTCCGCAGCCTGAACGACGCAGAAGCAGACCTGCTCGAATTTGCTCTGGCGAAATCACCCTCCTTGTACAGTATTTCGGCAACGTACGACAGCTTCGACATTGAAGCTCAGGAGGATTTCAATGAGGAGGCTATCTTGCGTACTATAGCAGGATTAGCACCTAACTTAAAGGAAGCCAGTCTATTCCGACGACCCCTGGCTGCTTCACCCGAACTCGAACTTGCGGTGGAACGTCTTAGAAAAGCATGGCAAGGCTTTTCACTAGAAACGGAAACAGACAAGAACGCGGCTCATCCTGGATCCCTAAATCGCCTAGAGTTATTTGCGTACGGCTTTACGAGAGAGGAGCTGCAGACATGGAGCAAGTATATTGACTATTCCACCCTGCGTATTCTCCAGCTACGACGCGCCGCTGTTGGAGAAGATGCTCTCAGCTGGATGGCCGCGAACTCCTGTTTCCCATCTCTCACAGCCCTTGAAATACAAATGGAAAGCTTTCGAGCGCCACCCACGGACACCTACTTCAACACCTTCAACTCATTCTTCCGCAGTCTTCCTCCCCTCACAACCCTCGAAGTCACCGGCAACCTGGCCAGCACTTCCATCGAAGCTATCCTCGAACACCACGGCCCCTCCCTCCACCACTTCTCCCTTTCCTCCCCCTCCAACCTCGACCTCCACTCCTTCAACCTCCCCCTCCTCCAAACTCTCCTCCACCACAGCCCCCACCTCTCCACCCTCGCTCTCCCCATCCAGCGCTCCGGCGGCTCCGCCCTCGAAGTCTCCCTCTACCGCACCCTCGGCTCCCTCCCCGCCCTCCAAACCCTCTCCCTCACCCTCGACTCCTCCAACCCGTCCGTGATCCCCGACGACGAAGACACCGAAATCCCCAACAACCCCGCCTTCGACGCCTTCGACCAGCAATTCATCGTCCCCACCAGCGGTCCCTGGGGCGACAAACCACGCAACGGGCACGTGCGCGAGGCGTTCATCAACAGCGCCCTCGACGCGCCGCTCGCGCTCGCGATCTTCGACGTCATCGCGCGCAGCAAACCTGCGAACTCGTTCGCGCTCGAGGAGCTGACGCTGCTTTCGACGGGGGGGGGAGAATTTGGCGCCCTCACTAGGGAGAGGGGGTCGGATGCGGTGTTTCGCAATATTAGCCGGTCGTGGAAGATGAGGCGGGGGGAGGGGGAGAGGGTGGTGGCTGTGGAGGTGGGGGTGGCGGAGAGGGAAAGGCTGGAGGGGCTGCTTGGGGAGACGACGCTGCAGTCCAATGTGGAGAAGGTGTTTCGCAGGATTTGGCCTGTGAGGGGCGAGGGTGGGGATTGGAGGGGGGACTGGTTTGGGTTGCCGTTGGAGGAGTAGAGCTTGGGGGTGGAGTTGGTGGTGATGGAGATGGGATTTTTTTTGGTCGCTGGGACGTTAATCTGGATGTTGAAAAGGAAGCGAATTAGGCGTTAGGCGTTTATGAAACTGAAGTTCACTAAACTGCGAAGGCCGCAGCATGCAGCAACGAAGAAGTAATATTATGAGGGCAAAGACGGCATACAGAACACGACCGATTGTGAGTGACCACCTTGGGGGTTAACAGCTCGGTCAGGATTTTCGAACCCCTCCCACCTTGGCAAGCAGCAACATCGTGAGGGCCTCAATATGCTGAGGGCGGCGACGCTCACCCACTAGGCCGGATGGCACCGTTCTAAGTATTAGCCAGGTGAAAGCTCTAGATTGGCAGATTAGTAGTTGGGTCGGTGACCACCAGCGAATACCTGCTGTTGTATGTTTCTGTCCTTTTTTTGCCTCTTGTTTAGCTTTTGTACAGCTCGCGTCCAGATCTGGATGTGTATCTGGATGTGGATCTGGATGTGGAGGAGGTGGGACTTCTATCCTGTCACGCATGATACATCACGGCTTTTCTCAATTTAGCAGTATCTCGTTCGGTCCATCTTAAATTATATAGCTACAGTATCATTCACATATATCCCACTTAATCGGCCTTCTTCTTGGCCTTCCTCCTCTTCTTCTTTGCTGGCGTTGGACTCCCGTCCTCCTTCGCCTTCACTGCAACCACAGACGGCGTCTCTGTTTCCCCATCCTTCACAGCATCCCCACGAGCTTCATCATCGCCAAAACCACCCCACTCCTCGTCCTCCATTGCCACATCCTCGTTTTGCTTCGGGATCTCGCTGAAGGCAAGCACCGGCACGCCCGTGGCATCTCTCATGATCCTTCCTTCAGCGTCCCTCAAGATCCTCTTCTCCACATCCATCCCGTCCGTCTTCGAACTCCCATCCCTCACAAACCCACAGACAAAGAACCCCATAGTGCCTCGCCCATCACCCTTGTTGGCGCGGATACAAGCCTCACTCACCTCCTCCGCCCGCGCCCCGCAGTTCTGCGCACACCAAGCACCATCTCCTCTCAACGGCCATTCCCGCATCCCCCGTACTTGCTCAGAGCGACGGAGGACCCGCCATCCCCTCTCCCTCGCGACCGTGGAGTCGAGGGCCTGGAGGACAACATATTCGTTCTCCTCGACGTGGATGGAGCACGTGGAATACGTGATCTTCTTCGCTGCGGGGAAGGACATGGCGTGAAGCACCAGACTCAGCTGGAAGGCTGACAGGGCGGCCAGGCGAGTCTCCAGGTCTTTTGCGGAGGTGATTGCGGTTGGGACGCCGTCATCATCGACCATAACCTCGACCTCCTCATCCTCATCCTCGACATCTTTATCCCTCTTCCTCTTCAACGACTCCTTCTCTTTCGCTGCCTTTTCCGCGGCCTTCTCGGCCTTCTCCTTCTCCTTAGTCTTACTCTTCGGCTTTCCTCTACCCTTCTGCCCAGGTATATCTGCTTTCGCGTCCGCGTCGGGAAGGTGGAGTTCCGGCATGTCATCGCGTCCCACAATCCCACTCCCCGAACACGACGGGTCGAGCAACAGCGCACCGACGTTCGCGAACTCCTCCGAATTCGGGTCTGCCTTCAAGAAGTCCGAGTTCCCATGGATGGTCGTGAACACATCGGAGCCGGCGAGTCCGACCATCTTCTCCAACGTCTTCGCGCGGAACTTGTCCTTCTCGAACGCGTGGATCTGCTGGCCGAGCCCCTTCACACTCTCCGGGTCCCCCACGTCAAAATCCGGAGAATGGCCCGCGAGGATGCTCGCCAGATGCGTCGTCTTGTTGCCCGGCGCCGCGCAGCTGTCGATCACGTCCCCATCCAGCGGCAGGGGGTCGAGCAGGTACGCCGGGAAGCACGACGCCTTATCCTGGAAGATGAGCGCGCCGCTCGTGTACGCCCTGTCCTTGGTCAGATCGACATTGGGCGGGATCGCCAGCAGATCCGGGACCTGCTCGTCGAGGAAGACCCTCCTGGCGCCGCGCCTCTGCACCTCCTCCACGGACGCCGCGCGCTCGTAGGCCTTGAACGTCGTCGCGAGCTGCTCGTCGAGCGTCGTGCGCAGCGTGTTGATGCGGATCCAGCGCGGGTGCTGGGGGATTGCGGGCGCGGCGTTGTCGAGGCCCGCCTCGACGTGCTCCGTGAAGGCCTCGAGCGTGCCGAGCTGGCGGCGGACGCGCGCGCGCGTGAACTCCGCGGCGAGACGGGCTTTGTGGCGCTCGACGGAGGCGCGGAGGCCGTGCGTTGCCGGGAGGGAGATGCCGCGCTTGGCGAGGAGGAGGTCGTGGGTTAGGAGGAGGGCGAGGACGGGCGTTAGCTACGATGTGTCGTTAGCTTGTCTTCAGACGCTGTAGAGTAGATAGGTAGGGAGGGAGGGATTGTAATAAGAACGCACCTTCCGCTCGAGCTTCAGCAGCCCCGTCTTCTCAATGATCTCTTTCAGGACGAACGACCACTTGCATGTCTCGATGACCAGCGCGTAGATCTGCGCCGGCTGCGACTTGAAGTCCTTCTTGCTGAAGATCCTGCTCTTGAGACTGCCGCCCGCATTGTTCGGCGCGCCCAGGATGTCCGCGGCCTCGTAGTACAGCGACATCACCTCTTGATAGTGGTTGATCGGGCCTGCGCGGGGATGGAGGTGGTTGTGGGCGACTCGACTCGACTAGGTGCGCGGCGAGGCGGCGTTGACGCGGATGGCGGCGGGGAGGAGGGAGCCGAGCGAGAAGGGGCGGCCGAGGAAGACCCAGAACCAGATTGCGAAGAGGAGGGCGAAGGCGACGTAGGTGTAGCGGCGGTTCGGGGTAGGCATTTCAGGACGGTGTTTGTCTCGAGCGGCGAGGTAGGGCTTCTCTTCGGCTCTTCTTTTTTCTCTCGTTCCGGTTTTGGGGGCTGAGGATTTAGTGGATGGATGGCTAAGGGCTTGAAGGACCGGTCGGCTTTGGGCGGTAGGGATGCAGATGGAGATGACTATCGAGAGGGGAAGTAATTATGGTGAAGGGAAGGGGAATTGAACGCAGACGTGGACCTGAGACCGAGACTGCGCCGCCAAGTCTGCATACGGGGCACGCGGGGGGAGAGAAAATAATAATGTCGGGCTGGGGTGCGAGTCTCAGCCTTGTGCAAACGCGCCAAGAGCCGGGGTGGTGTTTGCGCGCGCGGATGACAATGCGACGGACTCGCGGCCAGCCTCGCCGCACTCCACGAAGTTTCTCGCGACGACTCTCACTCCAGACGACTCTCACTCCAGCACACCGTCTCATTCCGAACGCAACGTTGCCCGCCTGCTATATCACCTCATCCACGCGCATTCGACACGGGCGTCTCCGGCAACGTCAACGTCGTCGCACCGCACGAGTTCATCGAGAGAGAGCGAGGCGCGCGCAATCAGTTCGCAGCCATGGATTTCGCCGCGCTGATGTCGAAGGAGATCTCGAAGGCCAAGGCTCCCGCAGCAGCAGCGCCGGAGCAGAAGAAGTACCAGAAGCGCGCCGACGTCGAGGCGGAGCGCCGCGCGGCGTATCTCGCGCAGCAGGCCAGGATCGAGGAGGAGCGCGGGGCGAAGGAGGCGCAGAAGCGCAAGCGCGAGGAGGAGGAGCTGGAGGCGAAGCAGGAGAGGGAGGAGAAGCGGAGGAGACTGGCGGAGGAGAGTAGGGTGAAGAGGGAGAGGGAGGAGAAGGAGGAGGAGAGGGCGAGGAGGAAACGGCTGGGGTTGCCGGAGTTGGTGGAGAAGGAGGCGGAGGAGGAGGTTCTAGAGGATGACATTCCGGACGCTGAGTTGGCGGAGAAACTGCGTGCGATGGGCGAGCCGGTGATGTTGTTTGGAGAGAGCCATAAGCAGAGGCTGAGGAGGTTTAGGCGGCTGGGCACGGTAATGACGAAGGGTCCGATACCAACGGCGCTGGAGCTTGTGGAGGAGAAGGATATGAAGGTGGACAAGGTGCCAGCGGTCGAGGACAAGGAGGCCAGAAAATGGTTGTATAGGCAGCTGGCAAGCTATTTTACGATGGTGCTGCGAGAGTGGGAGGATGCGTTGGCGAGGGAGGAAAAGAGGGATACGTTTGCGAGCAAGGCGGCGTTTGGGGCGATGGTGCAGAGCAAGGAGAACATGACGCCGGTATATTGCTTCCCTTCCTTCATAGCTGTGTTTTTATCGATATATATATGGAGGAGAGACTGACGCGTCCCAGCTGTTCCGCAAATTCGAGAAAGGCGACCTCGACGAAGGCATCCTCGAGCCCGTCGTCGAGATCGTCAAGGCAGCCCAGGAGCGCCGATACGTCGACGCCAACGACGGCTATCTGCGCCTCAGTATTGGCAAGGCAGCATGGCCCATCGGAGTCACCATGGTGGGCATCCACGAGCGCTCAGCGAGAGAGAAGCTGCACGAGACCGACAAAGGACACGTTATGGGCGACGAGGTCACGAGGAAGTTCCTGCAGAGTATCAAGCGCTGTTTGAGCTTTGCGCAGGTCAGATGGCCGCCGGAGGACGTGAGGCAGTTGATGGGATAGTTTACTCTAATGCTGGCCTCGACTGTGGCTGACCCTATCCATGATTTGCAATCCTGCTGATAATTGCTTTGATTGGCACTCGAGCTTCCGTGTCTTTTGCTTATTTCGTGGAATCATAAGACAATATCATACAGATGCAACCTCCAAATACCCACACGCCATCCTCCGACATACCTGCTCTCCCATCAACATGACCAAGCCTCACCACCTCTCCCTGCCGCCCCCTCCCCCTCGACCTCGCCCACCACCACCTCTCCTTTCTTGTCGATGGTAATCCATATGCGTGGGCCCCCTCCCATCATCATTCGGCGGCAACGCCTCTCCTCTCCTCCACTCACCTTGCGGTACTGCCCCCTCTCCCGCACCCTGCCTGGCCCACGACCCACCGCCTCGCCCCTGATTATACCCTCCTCTCTGACCACCCCGCCCGCCTCGCCCCGCACCCCTCGCCCACTGATCCGCCGGCATCCTCACGCCCTCGCCATCCCTCCTCGGGCCGGCATACAACGGCCTCGGCGGCGCAGCGCGCGGATCCGGCACAGGCGCAACACTCTCGGCCCCCCTCAATATGGCAACTAGCATGTAGTCGCCGACCACGAACCCGCAGTCCCCCAGCACCGCCTCCTTCGGCGCCGGGTCGGACCCGATCGCTACTGTGCCGAGATCTTTGGACTGGTACTTCGCCGGCCCTGAGGAGTGGGGGGAGGGCGAGGGGTAGGCGAGGCGGTACGCGAGACGCGTGCCGACTGCGTTGTAGGATGGGGGGTCGGGGATGGTGGGGTTGGTGGAGTCGGGATGGTTGGCGGGTTCGGAGAGGAGGTGGGAGGGGATGAGGGGCGTGAGGAGGAGGGAGAGCTCGTGGAGGGTGGCGGAGGGCCAGGTGGAGAGGGTGATGGAGGATTCGTGGGGAGTTGAGGTGGGGGGAAGAGATGTGAGTCTGCTGTATGATTAGCTGCGTTGGAGGGAGTAGTAAGGCGCGTAGCTATGAGAGGGATCCCTGGGCGGAGAGCTCTGAGACTTCAAGGAGGAGACGAGGCTGAGACTTACGAAGGGAATGCGCCGGCTCGGTAGAAGACCTGGAGATTGAAGGGAGACGTTTCTTCGCGATCGTTTTTCGCTGCTGTATTGACCATTGTCGCCTACAGCTTCTAGGACTGGTAGAGGCTGGATGGAGTTCGTGGATGCGACGTGGTAAAGGTTGAGGTGCTTTTTGGGACGAGGCTGGTATCTTTACACAAGGCGGAAGAGTTCAAGAGAGAGGTCAGGGCGTTGGTCCGTGCATATGCTTGCTTGCTTCTGAAAGGTTGTTGCGATTACATCGCACCTCGAAGGGTCTCCTAGCATCATCATCTTCTCTCGCACATTGAGATCAAAGCTGAATTTTCATGCTGAGGAGAACGGATGATTTCTTTAAAGTTGCTATTGCTATGGATTTCCAAAGCTGTAAAGCTCTCTCTCCCTTAGATCGGAGAAGAGAATGGGCAGCGCCAGGAGTCAGGACGAACGCAGAGGAGTCTTCACGGAATGCTATCAAGTTATTCGGATTTTATTCAATATGCAGAGACCAGGTCTAACAATGCTGCGCCCCAATTCCAACAGACCAAAAGCATAAGTTTATGATGAGTGGGGGTTACGCGCCCGCACTTCACAGGAGCATCTGTCTGTCGTGAGTGTGAGGGGCAGAACGGGCGTTATCACATTATCACAATGTCACAACGTCACAACGTCACTGAGGATGTGGCATGATACATACGGTAGAAAGAAACCCCTTTTCTTTGTCAAGTTTACTAGCGTTCTATGCTCTACCAGCTGCATAGGGAGCACTGTTATTTCCAAGTTATTTTTCACATGGTAATTGCCTTCTTGAGTCGGTCAGGTGTGATGGTTGTCTGTTGTCTGTCTCTGTGTCTCTGTGTGAGAGTGCGGGATTTATTTTTTGACCAGCATACTCCGCCTTCAAGCTTGACAAAAACGGACTCTCTTTGCGGCATTTATGCCTCCTCGAATTCCAGTTCAACGATAACGAGAATGGGGGTGTTTCTGTGTTTCTCTGAATCCGGTCAAGATTTATCACAATAATCAATTGCTGTCACTCATAGCTTACCAGCTGTCGTTGTGGATGTCATTGGCCTCAAAGCACATACCTATCTATGGCCTTCATTGATGTTATTTCCTATTCAAGAAGCTGGCGCAACGGGATAGCACTTACAAAAGGTGATGCGATCCCATGCTTTCGTCTTGTGCTCCCATTCATTCCAGTTTCCCTTTCATCTCACAGTGTGCATATTTTAACGTCATCTGAATCCTGTTGTTATAACCGCAATGACTGATTCTGCATCTGATTGCATTCGGTTCGAAGATGGCATCCAGCCAGCCAAGAGCCGAGAGAAGCAATTCCCTTTCACAGAATCGAGTAGTGCATCCGACAATGCGACCGCAGATGCTGATGACCTTCAGAAGAAGTTCGCTGATCAGGATTTGAATCATAAGAAGAAGCAAGTGAGTAAGCTGCCTTTCAACTTCTTCTCTGGGCCACCTCCTATCGCTTTCCATTGTTCGGACTTAGTTCGTCGTGGCGATGAAGATGCTTATATGGCGACGATGACTGATTGAATGCGCATTAGACTTACCATGGCTGGATTCTTATGTGGTTGGCTTATCAATCCACTGGAGTCATCTATGGTGATATCGGAACCAGCCCTCTCTACGTCTATTCTTCAACATTTTCCAGTCAGCCTTCCTGGGACGACCTAGTCGGCGCCCTTTCAATTATTATCTGGAGTCTGACGTTGATGGTGACACTCAAATATGTCTTCATTGTGTTGTCAGCAGACGACGATGGCGAAGGCGGTACCTTCGCCTTATATTCTCTCCTCTCGCGCTATGTGCACATAGCACGACGAGATCCGAATGTTGCTGGGACAATCAAAATGGAGAGATATTTGACAGATGATTTGAAAACTGGCACAAAAGGTCTGAGATGGTTCATGGAGCACTCGAGAGTTGCGAAGAATGCTTTGAAGATCATTGGGGTTGTTGGTGTTTCATTGGTCATGGCGTACGTATTTTTGCTCTCGATAACTAGCACGGTGCTAACCCTTTGTCAGTGATGGAGTCTTGACTCCCGCTCAATCAGTGCTTGGTGCAATTCAAGGTATCAATGTGGTCTCCTCCGACATATCTAGCTCTACAATCATTGGCTCTTCTTGTGCCATTCTCATCGTCATCTTCCTCCTCCAGCCCTTCGGCATCGTCAAAATTACGGTCGGCTTTTCTCCTATCGTCGCTATATGGTTGTTGTTCAACCTCTCAGTGGGAATTTATAATATCGCAAAGTACGATTTCACAGTCCTCAAAGCATTCAGCCCATATTTCGCTGGTGCATACCTGGTCCGCAACAAAGAAGAAGGCTGGCGTTCTCTCGGAGGCCTCCTGCTCGCCTTCACTGGTGTCGAAGCTCTTTTCGCAGACCTTGGTGCTTTCAGCAAGCGAGCTATTCAAATATCATGGCTCTGCTTCACGTTCCCTTGCCTGCTTGTGGCATATATTGGGCAAGCAGCATACATATCATCTCACCCCGATGATGCCGCCTACGCCAACCCATTCTTCAAAACGCTTCCACCGGGGACGCTCATTTTCGGACTCATCATCGCCATTCTCGCCGCTGTTGTCGCATCCCAAGCAATGATAACCAGCAGTTTCCAGCTCTTGCATCAAGTTATGGCAATGTCCTATTTTCCACACATCAAGACCATACACACCTCCAAGATTTTCCACGGTCAGGTCTATATGCCCTTGCCCAACTTCCTCTTGATGATTGGGACGGTTGTTGTCACAGCCGTGTACAGCAATACGACTAATCTTGGCAACGCCTATGGCGTATGCGTGATACTCGTCACATTCATTACCACTTGCATGGTTACTCTTGTCGCCCTTCTTGTCTGGCGACTACCACTCGCCATTGTCCTTCTATTCTTCCTCATCTTTGGACTGCTGGATGGTGTTTATCTCTCCTCAGCTCTCACCAAAATCCCCACTGGTGCATGGTTCACCGTCGTGCTATCTGCCATTCTAGCCAGCATCTTCGTCCTATGGCGATACGGGAAGGACTCACAATGGGCAGCCGAAGCATCGGACAGATACTCACCTTCCCATCTTCTGACTACCAATGAAGACGGCGAACTCAAATTCACGGACGCTTTCGGTGGCGCTGAGATCCGGACAGTTGCTGGCCTCGGCGTGTTCTTCGATAAGTCGGGAGACAAGGTGCCAACCGTGTTTGCGCAGTTCGTGCTAAAATTCATGGCGAGGACTGAAGTTGTGGTATTCTTCCACATGCGTGCGCTGCCCGTACCGACCGTTGGGGTTGAGGAGAGATATGTAATTACGGCGACTCAAGGGATTCCGAACTGCTACCGCATCACCCTTCGCCACGGGTATGCTGACCAAGTGGTGACGCCTGATCTTGGGCACATGCTTGCTCAGCACCTTGTGTTGTACATCACACGTGATCCTACAGCGACGCTCACTGACGCAGATGGAGAATCCGGCACAGGGGTACAAGGAGGTAAGTACAGCCCCGAGATCGCCAAGCAGTTTGAAGCTCTTGGCCGAGCGGCGGATTCGCAGACGGTGTATATCATGGGGAAAGAGCAGATGAAAATTTGTAAGGGTACGAATGTTGTTAGGAGATTGTTCTTGGAACTGTTTCTGTGGATCAGGGACAACTCGAGGACGAAGATGGCGGATTTAAATGTGCCGGTTGATAGATTGGTGGAGGTCGGGTTCGTGAAGGAAATTTAAGTATGGTAGAGACGGCTGGAGGTTGAGAGGGAATCATTTGAGTGGACGGCAAGAACAAATGATGGAAGACTTAATTAGATTTTTTTGAGCTGGGCCAAATAAAGGTTTATGCAGAATATTGAGCTACCTTTGCATGTTTACAACTCCTCCTATTCCCCTAATCCTTTCTCCTTTCTCAGCTATTCCATCCCCTTCTTCTATTGTCGGATTTCCCGATCCCCCTCAGCACTGGGCCCACATCTTCCTATCCCCATCTTCGTTCAAGTACAGAAAGAATATCTCGGCAGCCCACTCATCCCAGTCGCACCTCCAACAGCGTCGTAACGGTCACCATTCCGCACCGCTCCCATCTCCAAGCCCGCGCATCTCTGGCAAGTCTCGACAGTCTTGACTTGAACCAATGGCCCGATACCAAATATATAGCCGACGAAGGTGTACAGGAGGGCACCGATTATCAGAGAGATAATGACGATGACCAAGATGTCGAAAAACACCCTGATGGCGTCTCCGAAGTTGGAAATCGCCATTGTCACAGTGAAGAGAGGTATCTGGTGTGAGAACGAAGCAGAGATGGACTGATGTGATGACTGGCCATGCGTATGTAACTGGGCTGTTGGCGTTGAGACTTCTGCGATGAGGGCTGTATTGACTGAAAGTGATGAATATTTCTGCGGGAAATGAGAAGATGAGGGATACGTCAGAAGGTTATGGCTGATGACAAGTTTGACAGTTGCATAGCGTGAGTTTAGAGTTCAAGCCACCCTCTCGCAAGCGAACACTAATGTCGACCCCTTAGTATCCCGTATGTCCCTCTCTCTGGAGGAGAAGGCGTGACTGGGTCTTGACTCTGGAATGCTTTGAGAGCACGGCAGACGCTGAGGTGGCAGATGTGGGGGAACATCTGAAGCAGAGAATGAGGTAACGAGGAGGAAACGAGAGTGTAATATATGGCGAGGCTTTGAAAAATCAGTTTACAAAATGTTAATTACTCACAATTCTCCTATATATTCCATGCCTACAAGTAACTTGCAAGATCACTATAACTTTTCTCATAAGAATACACTTCTCAAGTCGACGGCAATCACAAATCTCTCCAAGCCTTCAATTGCCGTCACACTGGAGTGGGTGAAAATCAACGAGAGCCTCTTCGGAATTTGGCGCTGTATTATGATCATATGATCAGTGGAATAATCATCGCCGCCATTTGACCAGTTCTACTATTTCCCCACCCCCACGAGCTTCCTGCGGATTTGATGGGCCCCGAGCCGAGAAAATGGGCGAACTGTGGACGGGAAACTGTCCGCAATATGCCTCGGAGGACATACCAGCAGTCACGCTGAGCCACCGGCTGCAGTTGCAAAATAAGACAGGAGAGGAATAAAGATTGCTAGTCTGTGATGACTTGTAGATAGAGCCAACTCTGGGAAAATGAGGGATTGGTGGATGCCAATGTGGAAGGATTGGATGTAGAGAAATCCACTTACCATCTCACGACTAACCGGTCTGGAAGCTGTTCGAAGGCTTCGCATTGTATTGGGACCGATTGTGCATTGAGTGCTTAGGAATTGAAAAGTTATCCTCTCGCGATCTTGTTCACATCCAGAGTCTTCACTACAGACCATGAGACGATCAAATTGCCAAAGTGCTTTGCTTCCTAATCATCACTTCCTAATGCCACACAATTAAATTTCCTCCGTCGCAGCCTTGCTCTTTCTGGAGCGCTTCTTCTTCTTCTTCCCTTCGATGATATCCACACCATCACTGTCGACCTTTGTGTCCGCAGCCTTCTCTCCAATAATAATCTCTGGTCCATCCTCATTGCCAAAAGTCTCCTTGCGCCACTCACGCAGTCTAGCCTTCTTGCCAAGCCTCTTCTTGTCCTTCCTCTTCTTCTCGGCATCTCTGAACGTAGCCATCTTCTTGAGGCCCACGAACTGGTTGAGCGAAGTGTCGGGTGCCATGAGGATATCTCTTGCCGTGAGACCAAAAGATGTGGGCGAGGTCTCGCGATAACGGAAGCGTGACGGTGCCTTGGACTTTGTGGGCAGAATAGCATGATCGACATCGAGCTTGGCGTCGACGAGTTCTTCGATCTTCTTGCGCTCAAGGCGGGCAGCTTTCTTCTTCGCCTGTGCTTCGGACTTGCGGTCTTTGCTTGATTTGCTTTTCTTCTTAGATGAACCTTCTTGTTCATCACTCTCGCTAACCTCCTCAGCTTCATCATCCGAGAGTGCGAAGACTGGCTTTTCAGCCTCTTCTTCATCAACAAAGTCCGGAATGATGTCCTTGATATCAATATCATCATCCCACTTTGGCTTCTTGACCTTCTTCTTCTTTGACTTGCCCTCCTCCTCTGCGTCACTGTCCTCATCAGAACCGGCCTCTGGCTCTGCATAGTAGTCTTCCCCAAATTTCTTGTTCATCTCCGCCTCCCAAGCCTCGTCATCCCAGCCCTCATCCAAGAACGTCGTCCACTCCTTATCCTTCAACGTCTTGCCGCTAAGACCGGCTGCCTTCTTAATCTTCGCCAACTTCTCCTCCATCTGGTCGATCTTCAGCTTTCTCAGGCGACCTTTCTCTTCCTCGCGCTGTCTTTTTTCTGCTTCTCTCTTTTCACGCTCAGCGTCTCTCACCTTCTTTCTAGACTTGGGCTCTTCCCTTCTCACTGACTTCTCGGCGATAATGTCACGAGCATATGACTTGAGGACTTCATTGCTAGCCTTTGGATCCTCGAATCGGAGATTGAAAGCCGTTTCGAACTTGTCTGCGCGCTCGTCTTCCTCCTCGTCATCTGACTCAAGTGGTTGCCATGCGGATCCCTCTCCGGGCAGCCATGCTCTCGCGGCCATGAAGTTCGAGAGGAAAGTCTCTGGATCTTTGTCTGCAACCGTAATGTCAAGTTCGATTTTCTGTCGTCTCGAGGGATGGATTGTAGCAGTCTTTGCAGGCTTCTCTGGCTTCGATTTGGGGATTAAGAAACCTCCATCTTCATCCTCGTCCTCGTCGGAAACAGCAGCGTGCATTTCTTGGACGACCGTTTGCTTGAGCTTCTCCTGTTCTTCGGCAAATGTCATAGGTGGCGCGTCCTCCATATCAGCGTCCTCGCCATTGGCTTGCTTCAAGAGGTTCTCGCGATGATAATCCCTCAAATACATTGGCTTCTCTGCCTTTTGTTTGTCGTCCTTTGGCAGAGTCTCTTCGATTGGCGCATAAAATGTAACCTTCTCGTCGTAAACTCTGGGGTCCTTGTTGCGAATGGCTTGTAAAGTCGCAGAAATCTCAGCGTCTAGATCTTCGGTGGCCAAGAAACCCTCATCATCTTCGTCTTCGTCAGACGAGCTGTCCTCATCCTCGTCGTATTTGTCGCCATACTGGCCCTTGACCGGCTTCGCTTTCTCTTTCTGATACTTCTCCTCCACTGTTTATGTCAGTCAGACGGACTTAGTCTCCCAAAGGAAGAAAGGAAGAACATACGTCTTGCTAATTCTTCCCTCTTCTTGTTGTACTCAAAGCGCTTCGCATATTCCTCATTGACCTTGAATCCAGCATCTAATGGAGCTCCACCAGAATCGGAATCATCACCGCTGGAGTCACTTTCGACGAGGAGATTCTTTCTGGCCTCTGCTTGCTTTGACGGGACGGCATCATGCTTTATTTTCTTGGTCACTGCTGTTCCGTTTGAACCAGTGGCTGAGGCCTGAGAATCTGCCTTTCGTTTGCCCATCGTGGTTGAATGACAGACACTGTGAATAAACAATTTGGAAGACCCTTCGTGATTTTCTCATAATCGGGATCGCGATACAGAAAATATTTCGGGGCAGGGTGCAACTTTAATCCGCTGTTGCGCTAAGACACATTTGGGACCTTTCGTCATGCGGCGGACCTTCAAGGCCCCCCCCCAGAGGCACATCTGCAACATTTCAACCTCTTAGGCACCAGATTAATCAACTTCTATTGAAGATCAGTGTCGCAAAGGAAGCTCTGAAGTATTACTGTTGGCTTTGAGGTCAATATTGTATGCGACACAAATCTCGAATTCAAAAAACCCCGTATCCCAGCAGCCTCATCCGAAAGAGAGAGATAGCTACTACTTATGATGGCGGACAATACGGGTGGAGCACCAAGGCCCAGCAGCAGCGTCAAACTTGTCCTGTTGGGCGAAGCTGCAGTTGGAAAGGTATATCCTACTCTTCAATGGCCCTTATCTCTCATGAAATCTCTAATCTAATGCCTTCCAGTCCTCCCTCGTCCTCCGCTTCGTAAACAATGACTTCCAAGAGAACAAGGAGCCTACCATCGGCGGTATGTCACCCATCCCTTTCACTTCTCATATGCACCAAGCTGACATCTCCCAGCCGCCTTCTTAACTCAAAAATGTAATCTCCCAACCCGCACCATCAAATTCGAAATCTGGGATACAGCCGGCCAAGAGCGCTTTGCCTCCCTCGCACCCATGTACTATCGCAACGCACAATCCGCGCTTGTCGTCTACGACCTCACCAAGCCCACATCCTTGATCAAGGCCAAGCACTGGGTTGCCGAGCTGCAACGACAGGCTTCGCCGGGCATCGTTATCGCGCTCGTGGGCAACAAGTTGGATTTGACGAACGATGCGGGTCAGGGTGAGGACAACGAGGAAGCGGAGGAAGGCAATGAGGGCGACGCGAGGAAGATAAGCACCGAGGAGGCGAGGTCATATGCGGAGGAAGAGGGATTGTTGTTCTTTGAGACTAGTGCGAAGTTGGGAACGAATGTCACCGAGGTGTTCACTGCGATTGCGAATGCGATTCCGGAGACGAGCTTGAAGGGGGCAAGGGGACCAGGTGCATCGGCGGTGGCGGCCAGGACGGAAGATTCAAGGGTTAATTTGACGGGACCGAGGGATGCGGCGTCGAAGGAGGGTTGTGCTTGCTGATCGCTTTTCGCAGGATACTATGTTCACAGTTTAAATGTATTGTTGTTCTACGATATGGGAAGAGAGAGACGGAATTGGGCCCGCTACAGCGAGGGTGCTTTCAAGGTAACTGGGAGACACAGCGGCTGTTAATATACACATGTTTTCAAAGAGGGGAACGTCAATCATCATATTCATACACTATACACCGGGCATGCCTATTATAGCTCGCAATGATGGTAAAGATCGCGGCAGGAAGTAGACCACGAAAACTCCAACAAAGGCCACAAGAAGTCCTGTGAGCTAATCGAAGAAGTCAGCAAATATTCTGTCCATCCACGGTAGGGTGGCGTACCTTTTCAAGCCAGGTATGAAAATATGTTGCAGTCATCAGCAGCATCCATATGCTCAATGCTCCAACCCCTAATGCAACCTTGACCCCAAGGTCCCAAGGACTTTTCGTATTGTCATCTTGAATATCAACCCTGTCGATCTCAGCTTCCGTGTCTGCATTCTTCACTTCCCCACTTGGTGTCATAACGACACGCTCTTCCTTTGCCCGTGATGCCCTCAACACCACAAACAGCACCTCCTCAAACAAAAACATGCTTCCCAAAACCAGCAAAAACACATGCCCACTAATATCATGGCCACCACTCCACTTGCCGCCATTCGCCTTACATGCAATCCCACTCAGAAATATCTTCGCCGGGTTCGCCTCCGCCTTCCCCACGTCCATCATCTCCACCACCTCACACGCGCCGCCCGTCATCATAAAGCCCCTATCGATAATCGCAGGCCCGAAAAACCACTGAGTCACGAACACCCAACACATGGTCACAATCGACCATCGGAGCACGCCTTGCAGCCGCTTTCTCGTGAGTATTGCGGAGCCGGCGGGCCCTGTCGCCGCGTGTGTGAAGAGGAAGAGGAAGTAGGATGCGGTGATCCAGAACCAGCCGCGCTTGACGAAGAGTTGGTTGAAGAGGTTGCTCTTCTTTGCGAAGTATGAAGGTGCGAAGGCGGGGTCGTGCGACTGGCTCGCCGAGAGGTATGTAGAGGCGCGGGTGGCGGGGTTGAGCAGGGCGAAGAGCGAGCCCAGGACGAGCGTGGCGGGGTAGAGGAGTAGGAGGACAGTCTCCATGGGGGTGGGGAGGTAGGGCGAGCCTTTTGCTGCCATTGTTGGATATGATGTAGTTGCTGTTGTCGCTTGGGGCACTGGGGTGCAGTATGAGCCTGAGCTGGAGGGCGTGGAGGGCGCGGAGCTGTCGTTTGCGCTGAAGGTGGAGCGCGACGGTGTCGATTTCTCCTGAAGCCGAGTGGACCGCCGTGGAGTTACTGCAGTCATTCTGAGGGTTATAACATGAGAAATTAACGAAGAAGACTATAATAGCCGCTTTAAAGACAGTAGCCACTTGTGAATCAAGACTTAGGGAAGGACAGATTGCTGAAGGAGACAACGGCGAGGGAGGCAAGAATCGGCAAGAAATTGGTGAAGGCGGTGATGACGTTGTGTCGGCGGGAACCCACGCGATGCGCCGAGCCGCGGCGATTTCCCCAGAGGAAGGGTGAGCTCTGATGAAGACAGGGGTCCTATCATTCCTCCAATAATGAGAGCAGGTAATACATATCTATACTCTTGGACCTCGCAAGTAAGGACTTGAGCGTGTCAAGGATAAATTCCAAGTCCCATCCTCATTCACTGTTCTTTGTTTCTTCTCTACCAGATCATCCCATTCATCGTTGATAGATTCACATAGTTTGCGACGCATTTCCAAGATCAGCAACTATGGTTTCCACGCGCAAACACCCCGCCGACTTCCCAGAGCCCGACCTCAGCCCCTCCAAATCCTCGCCCCGCGCGTCGCGCAAGCCCAAAGCCTGGTCGCACACGCCCTCCAAGCTCACTCTCCTCTGGCTCGCCGTCTCCCTCCCCCTCGTCCTCTGGGACGCTGGATACGTGCTGCTGCGCCCGCACTCCATGCCCGGCGGGAAGTACCACTGGCCTCTCTGGGCGCCTTACGAACTATACGGCAAGACCGACTATGTGTACGGCTGGAAGGCGTGGAACGAGCATAATGGCTTCACCGCCGCGCAGACGGTCATGAATTTGGTTGAGACGGCCGGGTATTTTATTTACCTGGGCCTGGTGTTGAAGTTTGGCGCGTCCTCGACGTCGCAGGGACGCGGTGCGCCAAAGAGCGCGGGATGGTTGGCTGGGCAGAGAGCTCTTTCTGGGCAGAAGGCGGCGGTTGCGGCGTTGGTTGGATATAGTACTGCGATCTTGACTGTTGCGAAGACGCTGTTATATTGTGAGTATTTTTGTGGCCTATTTGGGGAGCAGTGCTAATGGTATAGGGCTGACTGAGTACTATTCTGGCTTCGCGAACATCGGCCATAATAGCTGGTCGGATTTGGTACTTCTATGGATCCTCCCGAAGTAAGCAGATCCTCCGCCGTTTCTATTTCACAGACAAGGCTAATTGAAGCAGCGGTGCCTGGATCGTTGTTCCCTCATACATGGCTTGTGTTTTCGGAAGTGAGATCATTCAAGGGCTCTTGATAGCTTCTGGAGCTGCAAAGCCAGCATCAGACGATACCCAACTGGTCAAGGCCGAATAAGGTCTCGCCATTCTATTTTGCGAAAGGAGGAGAGACGTGCGTGGATACGTAATACCCGAGTTTAAAGTAAATGTGTGCAAATGTTTCAAAGCGATGAAGAATATGATCCATTCAAGAGAGCTCATCAGGATTCTATACCTGGCGAGCATAATGAATATCGATATTTTAAAAAAGTCAAAATGTTTAAATGAACAGAGGTCTGGCCAGCGACCCGAGGTTTAAATCACGAGAGAGAGCTATGGTTGAAGGCCAAGGCAAGGCCATTACCTGAAGAGATGAAAAGAGACTCCAGATTTCTAAAATCTTTATGGGGACTTTAATTGTTGAAGTAAAATGGCTTTTTGATTAACCGATGCGCTATGTGTAGCTTCCTCTGACCTTGAATATCAACCTCAATGCGCAAAATAACCAGTGAACCACTAGCCTACACCATCCTTAAAAACAATCAACAACCCGAAAACTCCATGGCAATTTGACCATCCCAACCGACATTAGGGCAAATAGCAACCGCCAGCTACAACCAAGTTCATCCTCGTAAACTTGACCTTGTAGACTGGGCTCTTCTTGGTCGGAAACGCACTAATCTGATCCGGCGTGATAACCATATCCTTTCCCTTTTTCTTGCCCGTCGTGACGCCAGTAGCTGGTCCAACACCGCCAGCCACAGGAGCCGCGCCTTGCACACCTGCAGCTCCACTGCCAGTGATGCGTGTAGCATCTGCCTGACCACCAGTTCCGAGAACCTCACCATCAACGTTCTTGTATGGATCAGTCGGGACCTCGATGTCCCAGATACGAACAGTGCCATCAGCACCCCCTGACGTGAGAACGGTGCTCTCCGCGCTGAACGATAGAGACCAGATACCACCTTTGCCGTGCCCGCGACAGCGCTTAATCTGAGTACCTTTTTGCAGGTCCCAGAGGATGATGGAACCACCCCCATCAGCTGAGGCGAGAATCTTTCCATTTGGAGAACATTCAAGCGCGGAGATAAAGTCAGTGTGGCCATTGAAAACGCGGACACAGCGACCGGTAACCACCTCCCACATGCGGACGGTCTTGTCAACTTGATCAGAAGCCGAGAACACGTAGGCGTTATTTGGGTGCCAAGCGATCTGGTTGACGCTGGAGTCATGCCCGACCATCATGCGGACATAGGAGATGTGATCCTGAGTCCAGATGCGTACAGTTTTGTCCCAGCCACAACTGGCAAAATAGTGGCCAAACGGTCCCCAACGGACATTCCAGACCGGGCCTTCATGACCTTTGTATACAACAAGGCAGGTCCACGCCTCAAGAGACCAAAGACGGATTGTCTTGTCAGAAGAAGATGAGAGAAGGAGCTTTGGCGCGGTTGAAGGGACCGAGCTAGAAGGACCATCAGGGCCGGCAATCGAAGGAGAAAACGATAAACTGTATACGGAAGCCGAATGGCCAATAAGACGACGTGAACTTGATGGTGGAGGATCGTTTGGCCCTCCGGCTAGTGTCGACTTCAATGCTTCTCCATGCATGTTCCATACTCGGATGTATGACTCTTCTGTTCCCACGGCCACGAGATTGTTATCGTCTGAGAACTCCATGCAAGTAATGCTGTTCCCTGATTAGTGAAAACATATATTATCGCCGGATATGGAAACTTACGTGTCAAATGTATTGTGGAAAGTAAACATGCAAACAGACACAGCGGGGCCAATTCCACCAGTACGACCCTCGATTTTGAAACGGTCCCGGCTTTCCTTCATCTTCTGGACTTCCATGACCACATCCCGAGCTTTGGATGGTGGAAGTGGAATCTCATTCCTTGGAATGGCGTCGGCACTCTCTTCTCTTTTGATTTTCCGCTCAAAGGCTTCTGTTAATGACTGCTGACCTGGCGCTGGAGGATTCTTAGCATCTGCTTCCAGAAGCTCTGCTCGTACATCATCTGCAAGATCTGTCTCCGTCTGTAACGGGCCCAGTTTGAGAGGGATATCATTGTTCGCAAGATCCTGGTTGCTGACTCCAGTGAATCCTCCAGGAATACCTTCTTGAAGATCAACAATTTCCTCAGCACCGAAACCGCGAGCACGGTTGACAATTGCCTCAAAGCTATACTGATCGACCGGTCCACGAGAAGTTTCAACCACCTGGCAATAGGTCTGTAGGATACTGATTATGACGGTTCCGCCCTTCTTGCCATGTCCCTCCAAGAAACTGATAAGATTGTAGTTGACATGAGCATTGAGAGGAATACGATATTTGTTCTCTCTATAAAGCTTCGCCACAGGGTTTTCGAAAACGTGCGATTTGAGTGAGATGGATTCTAAGGCCTTCAGTTCATCTTGGTGGACTGTGCTAAACCTCCATCGAAATGTGTGAAGAAATCTTTTGGCATCGTCTGTAAACATGTCCGTGATGAGTTCAAGGTAGGAATAGACATAAACTGGCCACAGGAGTCGGTTGAGCTCGAACTAAACTAAATCAGCATTATGTTGTCTCCTACACTCTCGCGAACTGACCTTGTAAATATCAAGGTTCGAATCGATCCATGAACTGAGAAGCTCGAATCCCTTTATGTATTTCTCGTTTCCGTATTCCTCTCGGTCGAAGACGGGTCGGCCGTCCTTATCAACTTGAGCGGATTCCTGTCTGAGTACTTGTTCAGTCCTGACATAACCCTTCTTCATCAAATATTCGATGACCTGCGGATTACTAATGTCAGCTGGTCTATTCAGATCGGCCGATGTATTTGCAAAAGAGGTGAGCGTATAATTCGATCGGTTGCTTTTATCGAATGATGATCTAGCATCGTCATGTGAATTCAACCCTGCCTTTGCCGGATTGGAAAAGCGCAGTCTGAAGTCAGGTCTGAGTACAGCAGGAGCACTACCGACGAAATGAATTCGACCGACGGGCAGAGGTCCACGGCCATCTATGTCTCCTTTTCCGAATACCATGATTGGCAAATGTGAGGATGGCTCATGGAATATTCAGAGATATAAAAATCGATGAGAATAAACCACAAAGAGTATGCGCGATAAAATGAGGTTGTGGTAAAGGAACTGTTTATTCGGACTGTCCCCCAAACCAAACTTTTGGCGCGCTTACCAAGTTTTGTCGTCTCTTTGCCGCAAGATTCGTCCGACACCTCTGAAAGAGTAGTGTTACAATCCGAATCCCATAGAGAGATACTGACTTTATCTTCCACAGGTTCTATCATTTAATGCATTTCTTGAAATTGCACACTGCCAAAAATAAACCAGTGCCCATCACCGCTCACGTTGTCTTGCTATTCACTTTCCAAATCGCTTTATGGGTCTGAATTTGCAGGGACAACGTATATATATGATGTTGGGCAGGTAACATCAGCAATACCGGGAAGCCAGCAGGATGAGTCGCCATCTACAGATTCACTTCTGCATCCACGACGTCTACAACCACTTGGTTGTCATAATGTTGGTCAATGCTCTTCATGGTCAGACAAAGCCTTCACATGTTTGCCACATACGCCTTATGGCTGCTATGATATATACGATAATGGAACTAATGCCAATATCCATACTCCCATAATCAAGAGCGATCCTTATTTTGCAGCTTGCAAATCATCTCCAAGCACGACAACTTGCCATTGTATCGAACAGATAGATAGCACTTGCATAAATTATGGCCATCAATTTCAGATCAAAAGTCTTTGCCTTCAATTTCCGTGAATAATGAGCGCCAAGCCAATTATTGATTTGTCTTTTGAGACAGCTGCGGCTGAAGAAAAGCAGCCATACCCATCTCACAAGGTAGTCGATGCCCAAAAGGAGTATCACGTGCCGCCAACATCTAAACTTGAATTCGTCTAATTGGCATTCATGAAAGGAGACTGATCGCTTGATAGGCCTCGAGTAATATCCGTTTTCCAGAGGGAGAATGTGACAACGAGGCAGGCAAAGGCAGGAGTCGCGGACGAAGTAATCGGATCTTACAATTTGGTTCAAATTTTGCTGTGACATATTTTGTACAGGGGGTGGACCAGACGGCTGCTGTTGCTGCTGCTGTCCTGAGGGCATTCCCATACTGCCACTCGGTGGCCCAGAGCCAGCACTCTGGGGTTGCTGACCCGACATGGCGATTTCTTAGCTGTCGCGTCACCGGATCTTCCTCGATGGAATAATTTGTGGATGGGAAAGCATGTCCCTCTCTGTTCGTACAGAGACTACTCCTTCATATGATGTTTGTTGATGGAAAAAAGTATAAATAAAGATGGTGGCATGTCGAAGAGCTGAGGACTGATGCATTTTCATGGAGATGCCTCACTCGCCTCCTGGGGAAACGGCGCTAATGCAACTACCCGCCGAGCCTCATCTTTTTCCACAATTGGACCAGTGAGGGGGTAGCAACATGCATATCGTACTTGCTAAACAGATATCCTCCATGTTCAAACTTGAAATATAGCATATCTTCAGATCGTCAATTTATATACTGAGCGAGTACAATGACTTCAGTTTCCGATGAACAGAAAGTGCCTTCGAAGCTCTTTACGAAAGCAGAGCAGATTAAGCAACTCAATGACATTGACAAAGTCAGTACCATCCCAACTTTCTCTTGCAGTGAATATTGAGTCCATATCTCTAATCGTCCAACAGAGTATTGCCCAACTCCTTCAGTCTGCCGGTCTGGCGGTGAGGACTCTGACCGCCATTAAATCATCTTCTGGAACCGCGTCTGCCAACCGTCGCGAAGACTTTACCTCAGCTACAGATACATACTTGAAAGCCTTGCACTCAGTCGATTCTCGCTTGAAGCGCCAAATAAAGAGCCTCGACGATGCTGGCGTGATCAGAGCAGAACCAGAGCCCGAGGAAGAAGGAGAAAAGGCAAAACCCGGCCTCGAGGGTCGGAGCAACACTGTGGATGTGGGATGGCTTAACACTCGGAGCAACAAGGTCGGAAGGGATATGGAAGCTGAGCTGTGGGCCAAAGCAAGGGTGTTCTTGGAAGGCATGGCTGAGAAGAGCGATCAGAATGATACGTCTACGCACGATGACCATGACGCTGGGATGGGTGGGGATTCGGACAAAGACATGATGGATGTCCTGTGACGGATCGGAATTGCGAGCTATAAACTGAATCTTCGAACACTGATGCACAATCTTCGAAATAATACACTCAATCATGACCCGCTTTGTATTGATTGACATTGATCTTGTGCTTGGAAGGCTTCATCGAAGCTCAATGTCGTATATACAGACATGGGCAGCCTTTGGACCAAAACTTGAACTCGTTTGCTATTGCCTAACGTTTTACATATCTTAAAGATACCACAAGAAGACTATCTTGAGATATGGGAGTCTGTATGGGTAACTGTTTTTTGTTTATCTGATGTGGAGACTAAGTTATCTCCCAAGGTACTAACACCCCAAAATGCTAAAATAGTGATTCGTATGACATACATAAGTTGGCTTGCCACAAAGTGGAGAATCTCTGACCAAGGCATTTCAAGTTAATAATTTTTGAAGTTTTATAGAAAGCAGCAGTGTCCCATCTCATGTGGTTGATCTTTCCTGTCCTTGCCTGAATCGACGTCAATCTTGGCATTCGGAAGCTGCCTCATCGACGTATGCGCGACCATGCCGGATCGGCCAAGCTCCACATTTGAGAGCTCGACTTCCATCTACAACACTTTGCAACAACTCAGCGCAATGGATCTCGAAGACGGAGGTTCTTCTCCATGGGGCGGTATGTTTCTTGAGATGCTGAAATCCGCGCTTCTAGCTAATCTGTCCAAGATGTCCCTACGAGCTCGCTGTCAACAACCAGCAAGCAAACCGCCACTGAAGGAGATTCATTCAGCGCGGGGCAATTAGGTACGTTACGTGCTACTAGATTATATCGCATAATACTCATTGATATACAGATACTCCATCTAAGTCTGCGACCGCACAATTATCCGGAGCGACTCCATCGTCGACCACGAGGTCGCCGGCCGGCCGATCGAGGGGCCCTATCCGTCGAGTTGCTGCACAAACTACTCGACTCGAACCACTGGATGACTCTCTAGGTCCTTTGGGTCCGTTGGGTGATAATGCAGTGCCGACAACATCTCCGGCGGAGCAGCCGCCAGCGCCTCCGCAGAAAGAACAGACAGTCACGCTGAACATTAGGCAGCCAGATGCGGCTCAGAGAGTCAGAGATATCATGGACCCTGACTACGACGATGAGGCACAGCCGTCTGGAAGACCTAGGATACCGCCTCCCGTTCAACCTGCTCAAGGAGGTCCGGTGAAACGAGACGCTCAGCCCAGCGTCAGCATTGAACAGGCTGCAAAGCCCACATTCGATATTACTGTTGGCGATCCACACAAAGTCGGAGATCTCACAAGCTCTCATATTGTGTATCAAGTTCGAACTAAGGTATGGTGAGGCTTCATTTGATTATTAAATAGAGCTGACGATGTGACATTATAGACTACATCCAAGGCTTACCGACAACCGGAGTTCTCTGTAGCCCGCAGATATAGGGATTTCTTATGGCTCTATAATGCATTACATGCGAATAATCCCGGCATAGTCGTACCGCCACCACCCGAGAAACAAGCTGTTGGAAGGTTTGATAGCAATTTTGTGGAGTCGAGACGTATGGCATTAGAGAAAATGCTTAACAAGACTGCAGCACATCCAACATTGCAGCATGATGGCGACCTGAAAATATTTCTCGAGAGCGAAGCATTTAATATGGATGTCAAGCATAAGGAGAGAAAGGAACCTGCCTTGGGGGAGAGTAAGGGGATGTTTGCAGGACTCGGATTGTCTGTTGGAAGTGGAAGCAAGTTTGTTGAGCAAGATGATGTGAGTGACAGCCTATATGGCAAGCATATAATATATTTCTAACAGCGGCAGTGGTTTCATGAGAGGAAGGTTTACCTCGACGCTTTGGAAAATCAGCTCAAGGCTCTCCTGAAGGCAATGGACACTGTCGTTGGCCAGCGCAAAGCTTTAGCCGAAGCTGCAGGCGACTTCTCCGGTTCTTTGTCATCTCTCGCTGCTGTAGAGTTGTCGCCTTCGCTATCTGGTCCATTAGCTGGCTTGTCGGATCTCCAGATCCGCATTAAGGAGCTATACGAGCGTCAAGCACAGCAAGATGTGTTGACTCTTGGCATCACCATTGATGAATATATCCGCCTGATTGGAAGTATCAAATTGGCATTTGAACAAAGACAGAAAGCATTCCATTCCTGGCAGTCGGCCGACAGCGAGATGCAGAAGCGCAAAGCAATACAGGACAAACTTCTGCGTCAAGGAAAGACCCAACAAGACCGCCTAAACCAGTTGCAAGCAGATGTGGCAGATGCCGAGAGAAAGGTACATCAAGCACGCTTGTTGTTCGAGGATATGGGCCGTCTTTTGAGAAGCGAATTGGAGCGCTTTGAGCGAGAGAAGGTTGAGGATTTCAAGAGTGGTGTTGAGACTTTCTTGGAGAGTGCGGTTGAGGCCCAAAAAGAGGTATGCAACTTCCTGTGATGCAATGCAAGACGCAACTGACATGTTTTTTTTTTTTTAGCTCATCGAGCTTTGGGAGACATTTTTGGTGCAATTGGACGCTGAAGATGACGAGCAGCCTTACTATAAGCCTCCAGTCGTTCCTTTGCCGTCGGAACAAGCGGGTGAGAGGCTTTCCGGGGAAACACAGGCCGAGTCAGCAGTAGCCATCAGTGCTCACGATGAGGAGTAAATTATGTCTAAAATGAGCATTCATTTCTGTTGTAATGGAAATCGCGGACGGTCTTCTGAGCTTCATAATTTAGAACCCCAAAATCTGTAGTAGTGTTGTACATAGATAATACCACATCCAAACGCCTTGAAATGCCATCTGCTTGTGCCTCCATCTGTCTCTGAACATTGTACACGGGCTCATGGGACCCCTCTCATATCCCAGCTGCATCTCTCTTCCATCTCTCTTGCCACCCATGATCTTACAGTCCTGCCCACACATCCAGCCCAGCCCGATATATGGAGTCCACATCCCTTCTTTCCACCTAGTACTTGCTCTTCCCCTTCGACGCAACCGTCCCCTTCATCTCCTTCTCCCCCCTCTGCGCACCCTTGAACCCACTAATCAAATCCATCAGACTCTCCTCCTGCTCTCCCTCCGCCTCCTCCGTGGCCTCGACATCCCAGCCTCTGCCGAACTTCTCCCTGAAAGCCCTCAGCCGGCCGGCCTCATCCTCCTCGACATTGCGCAGCGAGGCCATGCTCGGCTGCCACAGCGGATGGTTGCGCGTGTCCTTCGTGGACCGGAAGATCGGCGCCGGCGACGTCGTGCGCTGCGTGTAGGTCGACCCGTCCGACAGCGTGATCAGCTGCGTGAAGGTGTACGGCCGGTGCGGACGGCGCAGCAGCGAGGCGTGGCGCACTTGGGCGGTCGCGGTTGCGCTGGAGGTGAGGGGCGAGAGGCTTGCGCGCCGGAGGGTGTGAGATGGGAGGGAGGCCATTGTGGGTGTTGGCTGCTTGGTTGAGTTGAGCGTGGTGGTGGTGGTGGTGATGCTGCTGCTGCTGTGAGGACGGGGAGGGACAATTATTTTGTTGTACGGTGGGCTGCAGGAGCTTGGTGCGCGGTTATGTGGTTTGGGAGTTTGGGAGTTTGGGAGCATCAGCCTTGCCGAAGGTCGACCGCGACACGACATAGTATCGCCTCAACGAGTGAGGAGCAGCAATTGGACTTTTGTCCGCCCTTGTCGGATTGTTTGGAGCCCGCTGGATGCAATGATGACGAATGTTTCGAGGACGGCGGCCAGGTCCAATGCTGCGAAAGGGTTCTTCTCATTGTTCTATGATTGGTCGGTCGCCAATGGCTCAGGTGTGTGCTCCTGGTTTACTTGACGTTTATAGAGGCCAGATAATGGTCTCAAATCTACAATTACTCACATCTCTACACAGTGGCAGGAGGGAATTTGCACAATGGCTGCTCCAGAGCAAGCAGTCCCGTCCAATCCGCATCGCAGGTGCGGCACTTCCACAGCGCGGGGACGAAGCAGCATGTGCGAAAAAACGAGGGAAACGATGGGAACGAAGAGCCGCCTTTATCATCTCATCTTCGAGACCTCATGCGCAAGATGCCCCATGCGGTAGTCGTTGCTACCACCAGCATCGGTGCATCATCCTCGAATCCGAGCTTCAGAGGCATGACCGTGTCCTCGTTCACGACTCTCACTTTAACACCGACGCCTATCATAACGTTCAACATCCGCAGGCCATCTCGGACCCTCGATGCAATACGAGAGAGCCGTCAATTCCTCATCCATATCCTATCTGCTACAGAATCCGGCGCAAAGGTCGCCCATAACTTCACGCAGGGAAATACCGGGGACGTATTTGCAAGTCAGAAGTTTGCCGTTTGGAACGTGGGAAGCGGATGTCCATTGCCACTGCTGTCGGCACCAGGCGTCACAAAGGTCTTGAGGTGCAAGCTGAGGAGCGAAGGACCGGGTCAGGGCTTAATTGAGGTTGGCGACCATGTACTGGTTCTGGCCGATGTGCAGAGCATTATTGAGCCGCCGCCGAGTAAGGACAAGGCAACGTTGGAGCAGAGGGGCTTGTCATATCTCGATCGGGCGTATAGAGAGGTGGGCGAGGTTATTGAACATGTGGATCGCAAGGAAGATGATGCGCTGGAATGAAGTAGGACGTCGAGTGTTATGGAAAATGAACATTGTGCGAATATAGATGTCTAACCGCGCCATAAGAGGCATATTAACCGAATGATATCGTTTGAGGAATCACGTATTCCCAAGATGCTTGTGACTGGCGATTATATGTGTTTCCAGGAATATGTCCCTCAGAGACGCAACCGTTGAAGGGTGCATTCCATTCCATTCCATTGACAGCCTTGTTGTTCAACACCAATACCATCCATTGGAATATCTCAGCACCTCCAAAAGTCTGGATATCCCAGCGTCGATGGATCTGTCTTGAGAGTTTGCAGAGTAAACGTCACGATATGCCATTCCATTCAGAGCCGGTGCAGACTGCGGTCTGCAGTGCACCTCCTGAGGCTAACAGCGAGGCAACTTCTCAGCCTCGTCTGGAGGAGCTCTAGGGTCGTTGCAGCCAATCATGACTCGTGTAGAATCCTGTTGAATGTTCCAGAACGAATCCCAATCTCATGCTCATCGCCAGGGCAATCTGTGCTTCCGATTATTGCAGTCAAATGCACGAGATGAATGAGTGCAGATCGTGTAGAATCATGTATTATATAAAATATATAAAATATATAAAATTCAGATCATGTTAGACCTTCAATTTCTCGCTGTGAAGTTGCTGTACGTTTGCAGTGAACTCTGTTTGATGTTGGCGCTTGGTTGCTATGCAACGCGGCAACGGTCAGACCAGCCACAGCGGCAGGCTGCCTATCCTAGCTAAATTTCTATGAGATTCTGCGACTTTCGCGCTACTGGTCGCTTCGATTTCTGGGACATTCTGTGGACGACGAAAGCGTAAATCTCAAACTATTAATTAGTCCTCCATCTCACCACCTACACTTCCCAAGATCAATTCCTCGCATCCTCTCAAACTCAAGATACCCATTTCTTTTGACGTACCTGCTCTTCAATTAGCAAGGTCCATTACTTAACAAGTAAGTTCCATCCAGACAATTCATCTTTGTTTTGACAGGTGGCTCTCAGCCTTATACTCCTGAACCTGGACCTGTCTATGACACTTCGAGCTTCCCATCGCCACAACATCTGCTGAGAGGGGCTCAAGTAGCCATTGTCAAACAACCTGAATTCATATTCACCAACTGGACAACCGTACTGACATTTTGATTCCTAGATCTTACTACTTCATAATCCGCAAACATGGTCGCCGAGACTTTCGAGTTCCAGGCTGAGATCTCTCAGCTTCTTGGCCTTATCATCAACACAGTCTACTCGAACAAGGAGATTTTCTTGAGAGAGTTGATTTCCAACGGCTCCGATGCCTTGGACAAGATCAGATATGAGTCCCTCTCAGACCCAAGCAAGCTCGACAGCGGCAAGGATCTGAGAATCGACATCATCCCAGACAAGGTCAACAAGACTCTTACCATCCGCGATACCGGTATTGGTATGACCAAGGCTGTAAGTACTACATCCACAATTTGCCCATTTCCATGAGCTGACATATCATTAGGATCTCGTCAACAACTTGGGTACGATCGCAAGATCAGGCACCAAGCAGTTTATGGAGGCTTTGACCGCCGGTGCTGATATTTCCATGATCGGTCAATTCGGTGTTGGTTTCTACTCCGCATACCTGGTCGCAGACAGAGTCACCGTCGTCTCAAAGAACAACGATGATGAGCAGTACATTTGGGAGTCCGCCGCTGGTGGCACTTTCACTCTTTCTCAGGACACAGAGGGAGAGCAACTCGGCCGTGGTACCAAGATCATCCTCCACCTTAAGGATGAGCAGACCGACTACCTGAACGAGGCTAAGATCAAGGAGGTCGTCAAGAAGCACTCCGAGTTTATTTCATACCCAATCTACCTCCACGTCGAGAAGGAGACTGAGACCGAGGTTCCGGATGAGGAGGCTGAGGAGGCCAAGGAAGAGGGCGAGGAGGACAAGAAGCCAAAGATTGAGGAGGTAGACGAGGAGGAGGAGAAGAAGGAGAAGAAGACAAAGAAGATCAAGGAGACCAAGATTGAGGAGGAGGAGCTGAACAAGCAAAAGCCAATCTGGACCCGCAACCCAGCAGACATCACCCCAGAGGAGTACGGTGCATTCTACAAGTCCCTGTCCAACGACTGGGAGGACCATCTTGCTGTCAAGCACTTCTCCGTTGAGGGTCAGCTTGAGTTCAAGGCTATCCTCTTCGTTCCAAAGAGAGCTCCATTCGATCTCTTCGAGACCAAGAAGACCAAGAACAACATCAAGTTGTACGTCCGCCGCGTCTTCATCACTGATGATGCCACCGATCTTATCCCAGAGTGGTTGAGCTTCGTCAAGGGTGTTGTTGATTCTGAGGATCTTCCACTCAACTTGTCTCGTGAGACTCTCCAGCAGAACAAGATCATGAAGGTCATCAAGAAGAACATTGTCAAGAAGACTCTTGAGCTCTTCCAGGAGATTGCCGAGGACAAGGAGCAGTTCGACAAGTTCTACGCTGCCTTCAGCAAGAACATCAAGCTCGGTATCCACGAGGATGCCCAGAACCGTGCTACGCTTGCCAAGCTCCTCCGTTATAACTCCACCAAGTCCGGTGATGACATGACCTCCCTCACCGACTACGTCACCCGCATGGGAGAGCACCAGAAGAACATCTACTACATCACCGGCGAGAGCTTGAAGGCCGTCCAGAAGTCTCCATTCTTGGACTCCCTCAAGGCTAAGGGATTCGAGGTTCTCTTCCTCGTTGACCCAATTGATGAGTACGCCATGACCCAGCTCAAGGAATTTGAGGGCAAGAAGCTCGTCGATATCACCAAGGATTTCGAGCTCGAGGAGACCGATGAGGAGAAGAAGGAGCGTGAGGCAGAGGAGAAGGAGTTCGAGTCTACCGCTAAGGCTCTCAAGAACGTCCTTGGCGACAAGGTCGAGAAGGTTGTTGTCAGCAGCAAGTTGGTTGGTGCTCCTTGCGCCATCCGTACTGGCCAGTTCGGTTGGTCTGCCAACATGGAGCGTATCATGAAGGCCCAGGCTCTTCGCGACACCTCCATGAGCTCTTACATGTCCTCCAAGAAGACTTTCGAGATCTCTCCAAAGTCTCCAATCATCAAGGAGTTGAAGAAGAAGATTGAGGCTGATGGCGAGAACGACCGTACTGTCAAGTCCATTACCCAGCTTCTCTTCGAGACCTCCCTCCTCGTCTCTGGTTTCACCATTGAGGAGCCAGCTGGATTTGCCGACCGCATCCACAAGCTTGTTTCTCTTGGACTCCAAATCGAGGAGGAGCCCGAGGTTGCGGAGGCGGCTTCGACGGAGCCAACTCCAGCTGATGCACCAGTCGAGAGTGCCATGGAGGAGGTCGACTAAACTTGTACAACAGCTAAATGGTCTCCGGAGTTGATGGTTGGTTTTTCGCGATAGTCATTCATGCATCAGCCCTTTCTACTTTTCGTGTTATGGATCTCACGACAAATTTTGCTCAGGGTTAATAATGTGGTTTTGCTACTCAGCGCGTTCTAAGACGGGACACTCGGGCAGATAAAAGCACAAATGAGAAAAATTACAAATAACTTCAAATATTCCAGCGTATGCATGTGTGAAATGTAGACTTATCACGAGTTTTGTCCTTTCTTTCATCCTCCCATTCCATCGCCCTCTTGGCGGACGCAATACCATTGCGTCCTGTTTTGGTAGGTCATGCCATCACTTGGGGCGTTCTTCCCCTTTTCACTCACCCATGTGTGTCACCTCTCTGCAATGTCATCGATAATGTTCATCTTCTTGATTTACTTCTCCATTCCCCTTCTTCCATTTTTCGTCTTGACTACAAACTCAAAAACTCACGTCTTCGTCTCTAGTCTGCTTCACGTCTTCTCTTCGGTACAGTGTATGGCCTCTTTTTTCCATCATCACTCATCGAAATATCTCGTCTCAAAGACCGAAGGGACCCCTCCTACCTCTCTTACCAACTCACTGTACATCCGCAATGTTCTATTTTCTTGCTTTCGCTCTGGTGCTGCGATTTTCCTTCAGCTGCCACGCCGCAGTTTTATCTACTCCTGACGCTGTAACACATACATCGGTGCCTTTCATCATGGATCCTGCTCCTTCGATTAGTACAGCTGCTTCCCCGATGTCAAGTTTCTCGTCAAGTGCCAGTACAACCTCCCTATACACGGCCACAACTACGTGCACTACCTGTGTCTCTGCAGCTGTCGTTACTAGCACTTATACTATCTTTGGCTACACAACAGCTACACCGACTCCAAGTCTCACAAACTACTATCCACGCCAAGGCTTTCATGCCAACTGGTTAATCGGAGGCAATAGCATTCAGCTTCCTGTTACCGATGGACCGCGTGTCGCATGGCAGTGCCAGTATTCCTGCGGTACACACTGCCTGGCATATTTCGTTTTCTGGGGTTAGCACTGCATTTCATGCTGACCAAGGTGCTATTGTGCTGACCTACATTGTTTCAGATATCTCTGTGGATGGCCTTGGATATTGGAATTGCTGGATCTTTGCTCAAAGGTGAAAACTATTCAATTGTTCGTTTATTTCGCCAGGAATAATGTCTGATATTTGCCAGGTTCACGACGTCCGACTTGATCTCGTCTCCAAATCGAAACAAAACACATGGAGCAGCATTCAACAGATGCTGTGTCGATGGCAATGTAACCTCCTTGCAAGCTAGCATAGGCTCAGGAACTGTTGTCTCGAGCGTTGTGGCTATAGTCTCTGATATTTCGATTTCTTCGTCGATAACTTCGCCCATATGTCGTCCGTTCACTGCAACTTTAACCATTACGAGGAATCCTGTACCTTCAGCAACATCCACTAGCTGGACTAAGTCTCGAAGAAGATCGAGTTGGAGCATATATTCGACAGCCGCCACGTCCACTTACAGTGCTACTCACGGTCAAACTACCTTCACTCCAGCCACAATCAAGCCCAACACTACGACGACATCCAGTGTCTGTACTCCCACTCAGATCACAACTGATGGATACACATTCAATGGCTATGCAGAAGTTACACCAACCCGGGGAGTTTCTGACAATTACGTCCACCAGTTCTTCTGGTATTCCCATTTCATCGACAGAACACAGATCTCGGTAGGCATGAATGAGAGAGGACATGCAGAGTTTCTGTGCCACTTCAAGTGTTTGCACCGTTGCTTTTCTTGGATTGTTATATGGGGTAAGTGCATTCTTATTTTGAAGAAATCAATCTGATAATTTTATAGTAGGGTCGGATCCTAGTGGCTTGAAGGGCTGGGTCTGTGAGATTTTTAGCGCACAGTAAGTCCTGACATTCTCAACCGCAGAGACTGGGCTGCCGATGACATATACAGTATCACATACGCTGATCTGGTTCAAGCGCCGCCGGAATATACTTTGGGCGCTGTGTTTAACAAGATTTGTCAATTGCTCTCCTAAAAACTGGTGGTCTGGGAAAAGGTTAAAATAACCTTATTAAGCATTTCATCTATTTGCTAAAGGTTTGCTGCGGCGATGCTGCGGCGATGGAACTCGCCCACTGTTATGATTATTCATATGTCTGCTGAGCTGCTCTTTTTCTTTCCTCAGACAGAAATTAGCTGAAAATTATCCAGATAATTCCATTATGATATTCATTGCTAAATTCATTCTCATGGATGTTCAACATTGGCAATTTTATCAATATGCCCTCCAAAGAGCAGCAACATACTGCATTTGAAGAATCACCGAAGAATGCCGATGGTAAGAATAGTATCGATTACGAAGACATGGCTGCTGGTGGCAGAGTTGTTGATGGCATTGGATACTATTCTGGGTGTCTTAAATGAGAGAGGCCCAAAACCTTTGAACTTGGACCAGAAAACTATGTATGTTCTGAGTCTGTCTCATAATAAGATCCATCTCAGTCTCATGTTCCACTTCTAGGTTAATCAACAGAGAAGAATGAAGAAGGCTTTATAACATAATTATGATAATCTATTAATCGTTGGTTTTCCACAAACTCTACTTAGGTAGAGTTGGTCCCACCAAGCTGAACGACGTAACCGAGTTTGAACCATCCCAGAAGATAGCATTTGCACTGTGAAATATATGGTGTTGCAATCAAT
>Ga0209512_1001124_pt1 | contig 35531 bp, 30 predicted proteins | sample frozenSSSSmetaG_FD_184142 | JGI IMG/M metagenome (GOLD analysis project Ga0209512, IMG submission 184142) | Glacier valley bacterial and archeal communities from Borup Fiord, Nunavut, Canada, to study Microbial Dark Matter (Phase II) -... | ecosystem: Environmental > Aquatic > Freshwater > Ice >...
GGCTGGGCTCCTTAAAAGTGCTGGGGGTTTGGCGATTCCCAGTCTCTCAAATCCAGTCCGAATGGACACATACAACCTATTGGGCCTTCACAGCTAGTGTCCCCGCCTAGCTCACCCGAGGCGCCCGTCCTAAATCGTTGTCGAGAGGCAACAACGCCGATTGCGCTGGCTCCGAGGCTCACTGACAAATGCTCCCAAGCTGCGTAAGCTCGACTGCCTAAGTCCATGAACTTGGATGGTAACTTCGCGCGTGCCCGTCGACACCGGCGCGTTCGTTTCCCGGAGGCCGATGAAGAAACGCTCTAGCGTTCGTCGGATCGACTCGTAGCGGCCGTACTGCCACCACCTGCAGGAATACCCATGAAGCATGCCTCGAAGGGATCGAACCGACCGCCGCGCCAGAGCCTCCTGCAACTCGGGATCGCGCTAGCGCTGGCCACTTCCGCGTTCGGTGCACAGGCCGCCGGTCTCGGACGCCTCAACGTCCTGTCGTCGATCGGCCAGCCGCTGCGCGCCGAGATCGAACTGACCGCGGTCGGTGCCGAGGAATCCGCCTCGCTCGTCGCGCGCCTCGCGGCGCCCGACGCGTTTGCGCAGGCCAACATCGACTACGGCTCGATGCTCAACTCGCTGCGCTTCTCGGTGCAGCGACGCGGCAACGGCAATCCCTTCGTGCTGGTCACGTCGACGCAGCAGATCAACGAGCCCTTCCTCGACGTCCTCGTCGAGCTGTCGTGGAGCTCGGGCAGGCTGGTCCGCGAATACACGTTGCTGATCGATCCGCCGGGCGCCAATCCCGCGCAGCGGCTGGCCGATCCGGGGCAGGCCGTGCAGCCGCTGCCGCCGGTGGTCCCGGCGCGAAGCACGCGTCGCGCGCCGCCTCCGGCCGTCGCCTCCACGCCGCCCGTCCCTGCCGCGGTCGCGGCACCACCGGCCAGTCGTCCGGCTCCTGCGGCCGCAGGTAGCGGCGCCGGTGCCGACTACACGGTCCAGAGCGGGGACACCGCGCTGTCGATCGTCCGCGCGAACCGGCAGGACGGCGTGTCGCTCGAGCAGATGCTCGCAGCGCTGTATCGCGACAACCCGCAGGCGTTCTCGGGCAACGTGAACCGGCTGATGGCCGGCGCGACCGTGAAGATTCCCGACGCCGCGACCGCCCAGGCGCTCGACGGCGCCGAAGCGCGCCGCATCGTCGCGCAGAGCTCCAACTTCGGTTCCTACCGCGAACGCATCGCGCAGAACGCCGCCCAGGCGCCGACGTCGCGCGCCGCGGGCCAGCAGGCCTCGGGACAACTGTCCACGCGTGTCGAGGACACCTCGGTCCCGGCAGAGACCCGCGACCGTCTGCAACTGTCGCGCCCGGACGCGCCGACCAAGGCCGCGACGGGTGGCACCCGCACGGGTGTCGGCGGCCCGTCCGCCGAAGACCTGGCCGCGAAGGAACGCGAACTGCAGGAGACCAAGACCCGGCTCGCGCTGCTCGAGAAGAACGTGTCTGACCTGCAGCAGCTCCTCGCGCTGAAGAACCAGACGCTGGCCGACCTGCAGAAGACCGCGCCGCCGGCCGCTGCGACGGCGGCCCCGACGCCTGCCGCACCGCCGGCTCCTGCGCCGACCGCGCAGGCCCCCGCCGCACCGCCGGCCGCCGAGACCGCACCCCCGACGCCTCCGGTCGCGACGCCCGCGCCGGCACCGGAGCCCGCCGCGACGACACCCGCCCCGGCGCCCGCCAAGGTCGCCCCGGTGAAGGTCGCCCCGGCGCCTGCGCCCGACGACGGCTTCTTCGCCGGGCTGATGGAGAACTCGCTGCTGATGATCGGCCTGCTCGCGATCGTGGTGCTGCTGGTCGGCTACTTCCTCTTCACGATGCGCCGCCGCCGCAAGCTCGCGCGCTTCGAGGACAGCATCTTCGTCGACAACAGCGTGCTGCACGCCAACTCGGTCTTCGGCACCACAGGCGGCCAGTCGGTCGATACCGCCAACAGCGGCTTCCACTCCAATTTCGTGCCGGTCGCCGGCAACCTCCCGGAGCAGAACGAGGTCGACCCGGTCGCCGAGGCCGACGTTTACATCGCCTACGGCCGCGACGCGCAGGCCGAGGAGATCCTCAAGGAAGCGCTGCGGGCCGACGGCTCGCGCCAGGCCGTGCGCCTCAAGCTGCTCGAGATCTACGCCAAGCGCGGCGACGCCAAGACCTTCGAGACGATGTCGTCGGAGCTGTACGCCGCCAGCGGCGGGCAGGGTGACGACTGGAAGCAGGCCGCCGCGCTCGGCCAGACCATCGATCCGCACAATCCGCTGTATACCGAGAGCGGTTCGGCCGCGGTCTCCGCGCCGGTCGCGGCCGCCGCGCGCAACCCGTCCGCGTCGGGTACCGGGCTGGGCAAGGGCTTCGGCTCCGGCCTCGGCGCAGCGGCAGGTCTCGCCGCGTCGGACTTCATGGCCTCCGACGTCCACGTCGGGACCAAGCCGGTCGCCACTGAGCCGCCGGCGGCATCGGCGACCGAATACCTGCGTACCGACCCGATGCCGCGGCCGGCGGCGGGCGCCACGTCGGCCCCGTCGATGGATCTGGACTTCGACCTCGGCTTCGCCAACGCCGGCACCGCGCCGCTGACGGCGCCCACCATCCCGACGCCGCCCGTTGCGGCGCCGGCGGCCGATACCGGGGCGAAGGGCAACGGCAACGGCCTGGACTTCGACGTCGGCGCGGGGACCAAGCCGCTGATCGACCCCTTCACCGCGTCGGCCTTCGGCGCCGGCGATCCCACGTCGCGCACCGCCGTCAACCTGCCGGCCTTCCGCGCGCGCGCGGAACAGGAGCCGCCGGCACGGCCCGACGACGGGTTCAGTGCGTCCGACATCTTCGGCTCCAGCATCGTCGCCGACACGGACACGAGCTACGGCGAGGAATCCGCGCCGCGCGATCCGACGCCGGGGCAGGCGCGCACCCAGGACTTCCGCAACGTCGTCGACAACCACCAGTTCGACAAGACCGAGCCGATCGACGCGTTCTCGAAGATCAACCTCGACCTCGACAACAGCAGCTACGAGGCGACCAGCCTGGCCACCGAGTTCAGCGGCAAGACCGACGTCTGGCAGGCGATGGCGACCAAGCTCGACCTGGCGCTCGCGTACAGCGACATCGGCGACAAGGACGGCGCGCGCGAACTGCTCGAGGAAGTGGTGCGCAACGGCGACCAGGCGCAGGCCGATCGCGCGCGGCAACTGATCGGCGAACTCGGCTGAAGCGCACGCGAACGATCGGCGTCGATGGGGAGCGTGACGGCCGCGTGAGCGACGACTCGCGGTCCGCATGACGCGCATCGCGCTCGGCATCCAGTACGACGGTAGCGGCTGGCACGGCTGGCAGTCGCAGCCGCACGGCAGGACCGTGCAGGACGCGCTCGAGATCGCGCTGGCCCGGTTCGCCGACCAGCCCATCCGGACCGCATGCGCCGGGCGCACCGACACCGGTGTCCACGCACTGGGGCAGGTCGTCCACTTCGACAGCGACGCGACGCGGACGCTGCAGGGCTGGGTCCGCGGCATCAACGCGCTGCTGCCGGCGTCGATCGCGGTCGCATGGTCCGCCGAGGTCGCCCCCATCTTCGATGCGCGATTCGACGCCGTCGCCCGCACCTATCACTACCTGCTGCTCGTGCAACCCTATCGTTCCCCCCACTGGGTCGGCCGCGCCGGCTGGACCCACACGCCGCTCGACGTCGACGCGATGCACGCGGCGGCGCAGGGGCTGGTCGGCACGCACGACTTCTCCGCGTTCCGGGCGGCCGAATGCCAGGCGAAGTCGCCGGTCAAGACGATGACGGTCGCGTCGGTCCGGCGCAGCGGCGATTTCGTGCTCCTCACGTTCAGGGCGAGCGCTTTCCTGCAGCACATGGTGCGCAACCTCACCGGCGCGCTGGTCGCGATCGGACGGGGCGCGAAGCCGCGCGACTGGCTCGCGGACCTGCTGGCGGGCCGCGATCGTACGGTGTCGGCGCCGACCTTCATGCCCGACGGGCTCTACCTCGCGCGGGTCGACTACCGCGACGGGATCGTGCTGCCCGTGCCACCGTCCTTCGCGGCGATCCACGCGGGATTCCCCGCATGAGCCTGATCGGTCCGATCGGCGGCCGTACCCGCATCAAGCTGTGCGGCATGACGCGCGAGCAGGACGTCGACGCCGCGGTCGCGCTCGGCATCGATGCCATCGGTCTCGTGTTCTACGGACCGAGTCCGCGCTGCGTGTCGATCGAGCAGGCCGCGCGCCTGGTCGCGCGCCTGCCGGCGTCGATCGACGCGGTCGGCCTGTTCGTCGACGCGCCGCGCGCGGAGATCGACGCGGTGCTCGACGTGGTCCCGCTGACGCTGCTGCAGTTCCACGGGGACGAGACGCCGGCGCAGTGCGCCGGCTTCCGGATTCCGTATCTCAAGGCCGCCCGGGTCGAGCCCGGTCTCGATTTGGTAAGATTCGCCTCCACGTTCATGGACGCGGCCGACCCCGCGGTCGCGCTGCTCCTCGATACGCACACCGCTGTCTATGGCGGTTCCGGAAAGGTCTTCGATTGGTCTCTCGTCCCGCCCCCTCTGATCGGTCCCGCCGCCGCGCGTCGGGTCGTTTTGAGTGGTGGCTTGAGCGCAGCAAACGTCGCTGACGCGATCGCGCGCTTGCGCCCCTCCGCGGTCGATACCTCCTCGGGAATCGAAAGCGCCAAGGGCATCAAGGACGCGACCGCGATGCGCGACTTCGTCGCCGCGGTCCGCGCAGTCGATCAGACAGCTTCGTAAGGAACAGACATGGGCATGACCTCACTGGCCGCGATCCACGCGGCCCGCAATGCATTGGATCAGGCGACGGCTTCGTCGATCCACAGCCCGGCGCGTCCCGACGCGCGCGGCCACTTCGGGCCGTACGGCGGCCGCTTCGTCGCCGAGACGCTGATGCGCGCGCTCGACGAGCTCGACGCGGCGTACGAGCACTACCGTCGCGATCCGGACTTCATCGCGGAAGTGGAGAGCGAGCTCGCGCACTTCGTCGGCCGGCCGAGCCCGATCTATCACGCGAAGCGCTGGAGCGAGCTGCTCGGCGGTGCGCAGATCTACCTCAAGCGCGAGGACCTGAACCACACCGGCGCGCACAAGATCAACAACACGATCGGCCAGGCGCTGCTCGCGCGGCGCATGGGCAAGCCGCGCGTGATCGCCGAGACCGGGGCGGGGCAGCACGGCGTCGCCAGCGCCACCGTCGCGGCCCGCTTCGGGATGGAGTGCGTGGTCTACATGGGCAGCGAGGACGTGAGCCGCCAGTCGGCCAACGTGCAGCGCATGAAGCTGCTCGGCGCGACCATCGTGCCGGTGGAGTCGGGCTCCAAGACGCTCAAGGACGCGCTCAACGAGGCGATGCGCGACTGGGTCACCAACGTCGAGAACACGTTCTACATCATCGGCACCGTGGCCGGCCCGCATCCGTACCCGATGATGGTCCGCGACTTCAACGCGGTGGTGGGCCGCGAGTGCCGCTGGCAGATGCCGCAGCGCGCCGGTCGGCAACCGGACGCGATCATCGCGTGCGTGGGCGGCGGCAGCAACGCGATGGGCATCTTCCACGACTACGTCGACGACGCGTCGGTGCGGCTGATCGGCGTCGAGGCGGCGGGCGACGGCATCGACACCGACCGGCATGCAGCCAGCCTGCAGCGCGGCACGCCGGGCGTGCTGCACGGCAACCGCACGTACCTCCTGCAGGACGACAACGGCCAGATCACCGAGACCCACTCGATCTCGGCCGGACTCGACTATCCGGGCGTCGGCCCCGAACATGCGTGGCTGAAGGACATCGGGCGTGCCGAGTACGTCGGCGCGACCGACGTCGAGGCGCTCGCGGCCTTCCACGACTGCTGCCGCATCGAGGGCATCATTCCCGCGCTCGAGTCGAGCCACGCGCTCGCGTACGCGGCGAAGATCGCGCCCACGATGGACAAGGACCGGATCCTGCTGGTCAACCTGTCGGGGCGCGGCGACAAGGACCTGCACATCGTCGACGCGGCGGGCAAGCGATGAGCGGACGCATCGCCGCGCGTTTCGCCCGGCTGAAGGCCGAAGGCCGCGCCGGCCTCATCCCCTACATCGCGGCCGGCGATCCCTCGGCCGAGGAAACCGTCGCGCTGATGCACGCGCTCGCGCGGGCCGGTGCCGACGTCATCGAGCTCGGCGTGCCGTTCTCCGATCCGTCGGCCGACGGCCCCGTGATCCAGCGCGCGACCGAGCGGGCCATCAGCCGTGGGGTCGGCCTGGTCGCGACGCTGGCCTGCGTGCGCGCGTTCCGTCGCGACGACGCGGACACGCCGGTGGTGCTGATGGGCTATGCGAACCCGTTCGAACTGCTGGCGTTCCGCAAGGGCGGCCTCGACGGACTGGCCGCGGAACTGCGCGACGCCGGCATCGACGGCGTGCTGGTGGTCGACTATCCGCCCGAGGAGTCCGAGGACTTCGCCGTGGCCTTGAAGGCGGTCGGCATCGACGGCATCTACCTGCTCGCCCCCACGTCCAGCGACGAGCGGATCGAGGCCGTGGCGCGTGCCGCGTCGGGCTACATCTACTACGTGAGCCTGAAAGGGACCACGGGGTCCGGCGCACTCGACGTCGCGTCCGTCGCGGACAAGCTGCCGCTGATCCGGCAGCACACGACGGTGCCGATCGGCGTGGGCTTCGGGATCCGCGACGCGGCCAGCGCCGTGGCGGTCGCCGCGGTCGCGGACGCCGTGGTGATCGGAAGTCGTATCATCGAAGCGATCGAGGCGGCGCCGGCAGGGCAGGCGGTCGCGGTCGTCGAGACGTTCGTGCGCGGGATCCGGCAGGCGCTGGATCGGGGCGACGTCCGGCCGGTGTCGGATCAACGAGTCATCGAGGAACACCATCCATGAGCTGGATCGAGAAGCTGCTCCCCCCACGGATCCAACGCAACGACGGCCAGACGCGCCGCATCCCCGAAGGCCTGTGGGTCAAGTGCCCGAGCTGCGAATCGGTGCTCTACAAGACCGACCTCGAACAGAACTGCATGGTGTGCCCGAAGTGCGACCACCACATGCGCATGGGTGCGCGCGCACGGATCGACGCGCTGCTCGACCCCGAAGGCCGGTTCGAGATCGCGCGCGACACGTTGCCTCTCGACTCGCTGAAGTTCAAGGACAGCAAGAAGTACCCGGACCGGCTCAAGGATGCGATGGAAGCCACCGGCGAGACCGATGCGCTGGTCGTGATGGCCGGCGCGATCCACACGGTGCCGGTCGTGACCGCGGTGTTCGAGTTCGGCTTCATGGGCGGCTCGATGGGATCGGTGGTCGGCGAGCGCTTCTCGCGCGGCGTGCAGACCGCGATCGAGCAGAAGGTGCCGTTCATCTGCGTCACGGCCACCGGCGGCGCGCGCATGCAGGAAGGCCTGCTGTCGCTCATGCAGATGGCCAAGACCACCGGCATGCTGACCAAGCTGTCGGCCGCCAGGTTGCCGTTCATCAGCGTGCTGACGGACCCCACGATGGGCGGCGTGTCGGCCAGCTTCGCCTTCATGGGCGACGTCGTGATCGCCGAGCCGAACGCGTTGATCGGCTTCGCCGGTCCGCGCGTCATCGAGCAGACCGTGCGCGAGAAGCTGCCCGAAGGTTTCCAGCGTTCGGAGTTCCTGCTGACCAAGGGCGCGATCGACATGATCGTCGACCGTCGCAAGATGCGCGACGAGATCGCGCGGCTGCTGGCGCTTCTGCAGAAGCAACCATCGGACGTGGTGGTCTGATCCGACGGCCGGACCCGGGACGACCCCGGTCAGGCCGTCGCGGTCGCGCGCCTAGCGGGTCAGACGGAGCGGCATGCGGTGCCCACGGCGCCTGCCCGATCGGGCCCGGCGACCGGAGCGCGACGGTCGAACTCAATCCCTTTCGTCGGTGACCGCGTGTCGCCAGTAGTGCGGCTGCAGGGCCGCGAGTGTCTTCGACTGCCAGGCACCCGGACGACCGGGGATGGCGACCGCGACTTCGAGGTCCATTCCCCACAGCGCGAGCCGCTCCTGGCAGATGCCGCACGGGGCGAGGATGAGAAAGGGTCTGGCCGCGTCGCTCCGGGATACGCAGACCGAAGCGACCACGCGCTCGCCGAGTCGATTGGCTTCGCAGATCGCGCCTGTTTCATGGCAAAGACTGGCCGCCGGGTTCTGCGCATCGAAGCACACGCTCGTGAGCGTTCGGCCGGACTCGGTCCGTATCGCTGCGGCCCCCGCTTCGCCGGACGGAAATCGCGCGACGGCCTGGTGGATCGCAGCATCGACGAGGGCTTGATCGAGGGACATGGTGTGGGTTCGGTTCAGCGAGCGTGCAGTCGGCTTTGGGGACGCCGGCTCGGGATTTCGATCTACGGCTTGATGCGAACAAGACTGGAAGCAGGAGCGTCGGTTTAGAAGGCTTCGTATGCGGCCTCGCAACTCAGCGCCTGCGGCACGAGCCTCAGTCGATTCGTCTGCAGGTTAGGGATGTCCAAGAGGCAAGCTCGAGCGGAAGATGTTTGCGACCCGACGGACCAGTCGGATCGCATGTTGCCACTGACGTGCGCTTCACGACGGCCGCAGCAACACGATCAACGCCCCGCCACCCCCGTCGTGCTCGCGCGCCTGGCAGAAGGCCATCACTTCCTCCTTCTGCATCAGCCAGTTCTTCACCTTGCCCTTGAGCACCGGCTGCTTGCCGATCGAGCCGTGGCCCTTGCCGTGGACGATGCGCACGCAGCGCAGGTGGTGCTTGATCGCCTCGCGCAGGAACTCGCCGACCATCTCCCGGGCGCCGTCCACGCGCGCCCCGTGCAGGTCGATCTCGGCCTGGATGATCCAGTGGCCGCGTCGGAGCTTGCGCACGACCTCCGGACTGACGGTCTCGCGCTTCCACGACGTCTGCTCGTCAGTGTCGAGCACCGCGTCGGCGTCGAAGTCGTCGGAGAAGGACTCGACCAGTGCCGCGGCCTCGTCGAGCTGCCGCTGATGGGCGATCGGCGGCGGCAGGTGTCGCGGATGCTCGACGCGGGCCCGGCTGCGCAACGGCTCGACCCCCCCGATCGATGTGCGGAAGAGGTTCGCCTCGCGCTCGGCCGCGGCGCCCGCCCGCTGCGCCTCGCGTTCGGCGCGCGCCCGCTCTTCCGCCTCCCGCGCGAGTGCGTCGCGCAGGGCGGAGAGGTCGGAAAGTTGTCGCACGCGAGCCTTCATGCTGCAGGCTGATAGCACGGAACCGTGCCGCGTGGCTCGCGCAGGGACGGGAGGCAGGACCTCAGAGCTCGACGGCGGCTTCCTGCTCCGGCACCGGCACGTCCATGTTCTCCAGGTAGCGCTGCGCGTCGAGCGCGGCCATGCAGCCGGTGCCCGCGCTCGTGATCGCCTGGCGATACACGTGGTCCTGCACGTCGCCGGCCGCGAACACGCCGGGGATGCTGGTCTCGGTGGCCTGGCCCGACAGGCCGCCCTTGGTGATGATGTAGCCGTTCTTCATCTCGACCTGGCCCTCGAAGATCTCGGTGTTCGGTCGATGGCCGATCGCGATGAACACGCCCGACAGCGCGACGTCGGTCTTCGTGTCGTCGGTGGTCGACGCGATGCGCATGCCGGTCACGCCGGAGTCGTCGCCGAGCACCTCGTCGAGCCGCGCATTCCAGCGCACCTCGATCGTCCCGGCCTTCTCCTTCTCCTTGAGCTTGTCGATCAGGATCGCCTCGGCGCGGAACTTCTCGCGGCGATGGACCACGGTGACCTTCTTGGCGATGTTCGACAGGTACAGCGCCTCCTCGACGGCCGTGTTGCCGCCGCCGACGACCGCGACCTCCTGTCCCTTGTAGAAGAAGCCGTCGCAGGTGGCGCAGCCCGACACGCCGCGGCCCATGAAGGCTTCCTCGGACGGCAGCCCGAGGTACATCGCCGACGCGCCGGTCGCGATGATCAGCGCGTCGCAGGTGTAGCGGCTCGCGTCGCCGATCAGCAGGAACGGCTTCTCGCGCAGGTTCACCGTGTGGATGTGGTCGAACACGATCTCGGTGTCGAAGCGCTCGGCGTGCGCGAGGAAGCGGCTCATCAGTTCGGGACCCTGGACCCCCTCGGCATCGGCCGGCCAGTTGTCGACGTCGGTCGTGGTCATCAGTTGACCGCCCTGGGCCATGCCGGTGATCAGCATCGGCTTGAGGTTGGCGCGGGCGGCGTAGACCGCGGCGGTGTAACCGGCGGGACCGGAACCGAGGATGAGAACGCGGGCGTGTTTTGGAGCTGTCATGAGCGAGGGCTGTTGGAGGTCGGCGGCGGCGCACGCAGGGACGGGGGCGCGAACGAAGGAGGTCGATTGTAATCAACTACACCGTATCCGGCTCCGGCGCGGTCGATGCGGGCCTGGACTGCCGGCCCCGGCCCGCGACCGGTCGGCTGAACCGTGCTGCATGGTCGACATCGGGTCGAGCCGCTCGAATGCAAGCGACGACGGCCTCCCCGTACGCCCGGGCACTGCGATGCCCCGCGGTGCAATGCGAGCGGTCGCTCGGACCGGCTCGCAGGCCGACGACTCGGGGTCAGCGCACGACGACGACCGAGATCGAACTCGTGTTGCCCGCCGCGTCCCTGGCAACCGCCTGGATCGTGTGCGATCCGGCTGCCACCTTGCGGGTGTTCCAGCTGTAGGCCAGCGACGAGCCGGTCGCGCTCGCCTTCAGCGCGCCGTCGATGTACAGCTTCTGCGAGATGCCGGCGGCGCCGTTGTTGTCGGAGGCGCTGAGGCTCACAGAGACGGTCCCCGCGACCGAACCGGCGACCGGGTTGACGATGCGCAGCGACGGCGCAGTCGTGTCCGGCACCGGCGCGACGATGCCGTTGGCGACGTTGACCGCGATCGGCGCCGACGCTGTGGCGTTGCCGGCCGCATCGTAGGCCACGGCGACCAGCGTCGCCATGCCGTTGGCGACCCCCGTCGAATCCCAGCTGAAGCCGAAAGGCGACGACGTGTCGATGGCCATCGTCGTCCCGTTGACCTGCAGCTGGACCTGCGCGACGCCCAGGTTGTCCGCGGCGGCGACGCCGATCGGCACGAGTCCGGAGACGGTGACGTTGGCCTTCGGTGCGGTGATCGCCGAGGTGGGTGCCTGCGAGTCGACGGCAACGGTCGTCGTCGCCGCGGCCTGCACTGCCGCCGCCGCGTTGACCCGGCCGTAGCCGTAGTACGGATCGCGACCCGCAGCGCCGAGATCCACGGCGGTGACGTACATCAGCGATTCGATGGAGGCGCCATCCAGCGCCGGTTGCGCGCCCATCATCAATGCCGCGACGCCGGCCGCCAGCGGACTCGAGAACGAGGTCCCGCTCCAGCCCTGGTAGGTGCCGCCCTGCGACGTGGTCCAGATGCCGGCGCCGGGCGCCGACAGCGCGACGAAGCTGCCGTAGCTCGACCAGCTGGTGCGCGTGTCGTTGCCGTCGGTGGCCGACACCGGGATCATCGTGGTCGTCGGTGCGATTCCCTCGTCGATGCCGTTGTTCCCGGCGGAGACGAACACCAGGCCACCTTTGTTCTTCATGTACTGCGCCGCGCTCTGGACGGCCGCGCTTCCGGCGACACCGCCGTAGCTGACGTTCGCCACCCGGGCGCCGTGGTCGGCCGCGTAGGTAATACCGCTCGCGACCGTGCTGTAGTAGGCGTAGCAGCTGTTCATGCCGCTGTCGAAGTAGGCGATGCGCACCGGCATGATCCGGGACTGTCCCGAGACGCCAGCGACGCCGGTGGCGTTGTTGCTCGACGCCGCAGCGGTCCCGGCGACCGCGGTGCCGTGCCCGCAGACGTCCGCGGTGTTCGTGTTGTTGTCGACGAAGTTGTATCCGGGAACGAGGTTCGCGGCCAGGTCGGGATGCGACGCGTCCACCCCCGAATCGAGGATGGCGATCGTGATGCCGGCACCCTGCGACAGGTCCCACGCCGATGGGGCGCCGACCTTCGTCAGGTGCCATTCGCTGCCGAAGTAGGGATCGTTCGGCGCGAACGTCGACTTCACGCGGCGATCGAGTTCGACGAACTTGAAGTGCGGGTTGCGCGACAGTGCCTGGACGACAGCCTTCTCGCTCATGTTCGCGGTGAACTCGACCACATGCAGGTTGCTCTGGCCGAGTTTGCGATGTCGTCCGCGGACCCCCTTGAGCGCGTCGTCGAACGCGTCCGGCGCATAGCCGGCGAGCGGCTCGACGAGGACCCTGCCGGGAGCCCAGTCATCCTGCGCGGAGCGGGCCGGGGAGGCAGCCGCGGCGACCCCTAGACAGGTCAGCGAGAGCTGGAGGCCCGCGAGCAGCGCAATGGCGCGGACCGTCGGGTATGCACGTCGGGTGCGGGTGGCGCAATGATTGGACTCGGTGGAATGCTTCGCGATGGGGGTGTGCACGTAGGGATCCTGTTCCTGAAAGATGCGGAGGCAGGATTGATGCGTGACGCGACACGTTTCCGGCGGCTGCTGTCTCCGGAAGTTCGTTCGACAGCACCGCGGGTCGAAACCGCGGCCGAGCGTGCGCCAAGTGGCAATCCTGCCGTCATGGGGCTCGCGCCCTTTAGACCGTAGACTTTGCGTCCCCCGCTTTCGCGAGGTTTGCCTTTTGCTAGTTGTCGGGGCACGTGCAGGCGTGGCGTCCGCGTTTCATCGATTGGAGACTGCCCGCACATGCTCTTCGGCATCTGCTTTTTCGGTTGCGTCAGCGATTACTTGAGCGCGAACCTGCCTATCGTCATCGGATTTGAAGATGCACAGCCGGATGCGCCACGCCGCGCACGGCGCCGGGTGAACTAGCGGCGAAAAAAAACCCGCCGAAGCGGGTTTGCCCTCAGTGCGCCCTTCGTCGTTTGCTGACCGCCGCCATCGCAGCCAACCCCAAACCGAGAATCAGCAGCGTCTCTGGCTCGGGAATCGATGATCCAGTGCCTCCGCCGCCGCCGCCGGGAACGTTGAGTTCGCTCAGCGCTGTTCCGTATTGGAAGCTCACATTGCTGATATTCGCCGTCGAAAAGCCCGTCGCCCCGGAGAGCCTGAAGACAACGCTGTCCGAAATCACCGGCACCGACGCGAGACCGCCATTCGGGTTGTATCCGCTCGCCTTCGAGACGATGCCGAAGTTGATGCCGTCAAGGCTGACCGGATCGTCGATGTTGGTGCCGTTGAAGTTGCCAACATTACCTGGCAGCGAACTGGTCAGATATCCAGAACTGGCAATCCCCTCGTTAGCGCCACCGGTGAAATTCGCCCGTTGGTAACCGAATTCGCCACCGACGTTGGTTCCGGAGCAGGGGCCGACGACCATGTTGACCGTGCACAAGCCAATAATCGACGACTGCGCGCCGAGAAGGGCCGAAATTGGTATCAGCACCGGCGCGCCGGGCAGGCTGAAGAACAATCCCGTCAGCGTACTGCCCGGCACATCCTGACCGTTGTTCGAGCCTGACGTGTTGGTCAGCGTGATTGTCAGCACATCTCCGACGATGTTGAACGTGGCCGATGCAGCGACCGGAACGCTGCCAGGACCCACACCGGTACCGCTGAACGTGGTGGGTATGGCCATCGCGCTGAACGAAATTGATGCGAGGAAAGTAGCTAGCGCCGCGCGCAAATTGAGTTCCATTCTCTTTCCCATGATCTGTCTGTCGATTCGGTCTTGTACGTAGGGTCCGATCTTGCACTTTGCGTGCCAGGTGTTTAAGTATATGAAATAAAAGTTTTTTGGCTGATCGACAAGGATTTCCGTCGAAAATTTGTAAAGTCTCTCGACAATCGTGTTGTTCCCCGGAGGTCAAGGCGGTGGCCGAGAGTTGAAAATCCTGTCCCTTTGGCACCCCCGCGTACTTCGGCGACGTAACTGCGTCGCTTGCAGTTTCGCCGGGTCGTTCGGCGAAGCCCGAGGATGCGGCAATGTCAGTGTCCGAGACGCTCGTCAGTTCGTAGGTTAGTGATCGCGCGCAAAGCCGGTGCGCTGCCTGAACGAGTTGATCAAGTCGATATACTGGATCAATGCCTCGCTCTGCCGACTATCGCTCATTGGGCCCGAATGTTGATTCCTCGCTCGAGAGGAGCGGTTTCCGTCGCGCCTTGGGCGCCGGGCAGAACGCGCGCAACGGCGAGCCGTCGCGCGCGTTGCGCCTGTTCCGCGAAGCGCGGTGGCTGGCCTTCGCCGCGCTCGCGCTGTACCTGTTCCTGATCCTCGTCACCTACACGGCCGCCGATCCGGGCTGGTCGCACAGCGCCACCGTGTCGTCGCTCGGCAATCGCGGCGGCCGCTTCGGTGCGTGGCTGGCGGACGTGCTGCTGTCGGTGTTCGGGTACTCGGCCTACTGGCTGATCGTGCTGTTCGCGAGCCGCGTCGCGGTCGGCTATCGGGCGCTGGTGCGCAGCAAGCTGCTGCCCAACGACGCGCCGCCGCCGGAGCCGGTCTGGATCCATCTCGCGGGATTCCTCGTGCTGCTGGTCGCCTCGTGCGGCCTGGAGTTCTTCCGCACGTCCGGCGCGGTGACCCTGCATCACGCGCTGCCGCAGGGTCCGGGCGGCGTGATCGGCCACGAGGAGGTGCGCTTCCTCGTCGGCGCGTTCGGCATGACCGGCGCGACGCTCGCGCTGCTGGTGCTGTTCGCGGGCGGCTTCTCGCTGTTCACCGGCTGGTCGTGGCTGCTGATCGCCGAGCGCGTCGGCGGCTTCCTCGAAGGCTCGGTGATGCTGTTCAAGCGCAAGCGCGAGGCCGCGGAGGATCGCGCGGTCGGCGCCGAGGCAGCCGTCGTGCGGGAAGAGGCGGTCGTGCAGGAACGCGTGCGCATCGTCGAGGCGCCGCCGATCCGCATCGAGCCCCAGGTCGTCGCGGTGCCGCAGTCGACGCGGGTGTCGAAGGAGAAGCAGGTCCCGCTGTTTGCGGAGATCCCCGAGTCGGACCTGCCGCCGCTGTCGCTGCTCGCGCCGCCGCCGGTCATGCAGGAGACGGTGAGCCCCGAGACGCTGGAGTTCACGTCGCGGCTGATCGAGAAGAAGCTCAAGGACTTTGGCGTCGAGGTGCAGGTCGTGGCCGCGCATCCGGGCCCGATCATCACGCGCTACGAGATCGAGCCGGCCACCGGCGTCAAGGGCAGCCAAATCGTCGGGCTCGCGAAGGACCTGGCGCGCGCGTTGTCGCTGGTGTCGATCCGCGTCGTCGAGACCATCCCGGGCAAGACCACGATGGGCCTGGAACTGCCGAACCCGCGCCGCCAGGCGGTGCGACTGTCGGAGATCCTCGGCTCGCAGGTCTACAACGAGAGCCCGTCGCCGCTGACGCTCGCGCTCGGCAAGGACATCGCCGGTCGCCCGGTGGTGGCCGACCTCGCGAAGATGCCGCACCTGCTGGTCGCCGGCACGACCGGCTCGGGCAAGTCGGTCGGCATCAACGCGATGATCCTGTCGCTGCTCTACAAGGCCGAGGCCAACCAGGTCCGGCTGATCATGATCGACCCGAAGATGCTCGAGCTGTCGGTCTACGAGGGCATCGCGCACCTGCTCGCGCCGGTCGTCACCGACATGCGCCAGGCCGGCCATGCGCTGAACTGGGCCGTGGGCGAGATGGAGCGCCGCTACAAGCTGATGAGCAAGCTCGGCGTGCGCAACCTCGCCGGCTACAACAACAAGATCGCCGAGGCGGCCAAGAAGGAGGAGAAGATCCCCAATCCCTTCTCGCTCACGCCCGACGCGCCGGAGCCGCTCGACAAGCTGCCCACCATCGTGATCGTGATCGACGAGCTGGCCGACCTGATGATGGTCGTCGGCAAGAAGGTCGAGGAGCTGATCGCGCGCATCGCGCAGAAGGCGCGCGCGGCGGGCATCCACCTGATCCTCGCGACGCAGCGGCCGAGCGTCGACGTCATCACCGGCCTCATCAAGGCCAACATCCCGACCCGCATCGGCTTCCAGGTGTCGTCCAAGATCGACAGCCGCACGATCCTCGACCAGCAGGGTGCGGAAGCCCTGCTCGGGATGGGCGACATGCTCTACCTGCCGCCCGGCACCGGCATGCCGCAGCGCGTGCACGGCGCGTTCGTCGCCGACGAGGAGGTGCATGCGGTCGTCGAGTACCTCAAGAAGCAGACCGAGGCGCAGGGCGGCCCGAACTACATCGAGGGCATCCTCGAAGGCGGCGTGCTCGGCGATATGGAGGACGGCGACCAGTCGCCCGGCGAGGGACGGGGCGGCGAGGCCGACGCGCTGTACGACGAGGCCGCGGCGATCGTCATCAAGGACCGCCGCGCGTCGATCTCGTACGTGCAGCGCAAGCTCCGCATCGGCTACAACCGCGCCGCGCGCCTGCTCGAGGACATGGAGAAGGCCGGCATCGTCTCGTCGCTGCAGTCGAACGGCAATCGCGAGATCCTGGTGCCGGCTTCGAGCGGCGAGTGACGTGGCGCTGGACGCTCGCACGTCACGTCTCGTTGCACTTCCCGCGTGACCCCGACGAACCGTCGCGCGTTATCCGTGCCATAGCGTTCGTTCAACTCCGGATCGGCTCCCCATGATCGACCCCGCACTCCACGCCGTCATCGCACGGCATCGCCGCCATCGCAGGACCGTGCGCCGCATCGCGATCGGTCTCGGCATCGTCCTGCTGGCGATCGTCGCCAACGCCCGGGCCGGATCGCTCGACGACCTGCACAGCTTCGCGACGCAGACCAGGACCGCCAAGGGCAACTTCACGCAGAAGGTCCTGTCGCGCACGCAGAAGCCGGCGCAGCCGACCAGCGGCGACTTCGTGTTCGCGCGACCGGGCAAGTTTCGCTGGACCTACAGCAAGCCGTTCGAGCAGCTGCTGGTGGCCGACGGCACGAAGCTGTCCATCTACGACAAGGACCTGAACCAGGTCACCGTCAGCAAGCTCGGCGACGCGCTCGGCAGCTCGCCGGCCGCGATCCTGTTCGGTAGCAACGACATCGACAGGAATTTCGACCTCAAGGACACCGGCGAGCGCGACGGCGTGTCGTGGCTGGAAGCGACGCCGAAGAGCAAGGGCACCAACTTCGAGAAGATCTCGATCGGCTTTCGCGGCGGCGAACTCGCCGCGATGGAACTGCGCGACGCGCTCGGCCAGGTGACGATGCTCGAGTTCAGCAACGTCGAGCGCAATCCGAAGGTCGACCCGTCCGCCTTCGTGTTCGTGCCGCCCAAAGGCACTGACGTGCTGCAGAACTGACGAGCGGACTCTCGGTGCCGGTGCGTCCGGCTACGCGAGGTCTATGATCGCGCCCTCCTGATCCCACCGGAGTGCGCATGAACGATTCGGACCTCGCGAAGAACGCGGCCAACTTCGTGCCGTTCACGCCGCTGACGTTCATCGAACGCAGCGCCACCGTGTATCCGCAGCGTCTCGCGGTCGTCCACGGCGCGGTCCGACGAACGTGGTCGGAAACCTACGCGCGCTGCAGGCGCCTCGCGTCGGCGCTCGCCGCGGTGGGCGTCGGCAACGGCGACACCGTCGCCGTGATGCTGCCCAACACGCCGCCGATGGTCGAGGCGCACTTCGGCGTCCCGATGACGGGCGCGATCCTCAACACGCTGAACACCCGACTCGATGCCGAGGCGCTGGCCTTCATGCTCGACCACGGCGAGGCGAAGGTCCTGCTGGTCGACCGCGAGTTCGCGGGCGTCATGAAGACCGCGCTGGCGCTGGCGAGGGTCACCCCGTTCGTGATCGACGTCGACGACGCGCTCTTCGAAGGGGCGGGTGACCCGATCGGATCGGTCGAATACGAGGCCTTCATCGCGGCCGGCGACCCCGCCCACGCGTGGCGGATGCCCGATGACGAGTGGGACGCGATCTGCCTGAACTACACGTCCGGCACGACCGGCAATCCGAAGGGCGTGGTCTACCACCACCGCGGCGCGCACACCAACGCGGTGTCGAACATCCTCGAGTGGGACCTGCCGCTGCATCCGGTCTACCTGTGGACGCTGCCGATGTTCCACTGCAACGGCTGGTGCTTCCCGTGGACCGTCGCGGCGCGCGCCGGCGTCAACGTCTGCCTGCGCAAGGTCGACGCTCCGGCCATCTTCGACCTGATCCGCGCCGAACGCGTGACCCACTATTGCGGCGCGCCGATCGTCCAGAGCCTGCTCGTCAACGCGCCGGAGGCAATGAAGGCCGGCATCGCGCACACCGTCAAGGCGATGGTCGCCGGTGCGGCGCCGCCGGCGTCGATGATCGAGGGCATGGAGGCGATGGGCTTCGACCTCACGCATGTGTACGGGCTCACCGAGGTCTACGGGCCCGCGACGGTCTGCGCCAAGCAGGCGGAGTGGTCGTCGCTCGACATCGGCGAACGGGCGCGCCTGAACGCGCGCCAGGGCGTGCGCTACCACCTCGAGGCGGCGGTCGACGTGTTCGATCCCGAGAGCATGACGCCCGTCCCGCACGACGGCACCTCGATGGGCGAGATCATGTTCCGCGGCAACATCTGCATGAAGGGCTACCTGAAGAACCCGGCCGCGACCGCCGAGGCCTTCGCGGGCGGCTGGTTCCACTCGGGCGACCTGGCGGTGATCGATCCCGACGGCTATGTGCGCATCAAGGACCGCAGCAAGGACATCATCATCTCCGGCGGCGAGAACATCTCGTCGATCGAGGTCGAGGACGTGCTCTATCGCCACCCGGCCGTGTTGGCCGCCGCGGTCGTCGCGAAGGCCGACGACAAGTGGGGCGAGACGCCGTGCGCGTTCGTCGAGGTCAAGGCCGGCAGCACCGTGACGGCCGACGACCTGGTGCGCCACTGCAAGGCGCACCTGGCCGGCTTCAAGGTGCCGCGGACCATCGTCTTCGGCGAACTGCCGAAGACGTCGACAGGGAAGATCCAGAAGTTCGAACTGCGCGCACGGACCGCCGCCGGAGCGTAAAGCCCGTGAGGCCCGTGCGTCCGCCGATCAGACCTCGACCGTCGGCGTGATCGTGATCTCGGCCTTCAGCAGCTTGGAGACCGGGCAGCCCGCCTTGGCGTCCGCGACGGCCTTCTCGACGGCGGCCTTGTCCGCGCCGGGCACCTTGACGGTCGTGTCGAGATGCACGGCCTTGATCGTGAAGCCGTCGCCGTCCTGGTCGAGCGAGACGGTGGCGGTGGTGTCGATGCTCTCGGCCTTCATGTTCGCGTTGCCGAGCATCAGCGACAGCGCCATCGAGAAGCAGCCCGCGTGCGCCGCGCCGATCAGTTCTTCGGGATTGGTGCCGGGCCCGCCCTCGAAGCGCGACTTGAAGCCGTAGGGGGCCTCCTTCAGCACGCCGGTCTGCGTCGAGATGGTGCCGCCGCCGTCCTTGATGCCGCCGTGCCAGTGGGCCGATCCGCTTTTCTTGATCATGGGGGTTCTTCCAGTTGTCGGGTGGATGGGCAGCATAGCCCCGTCGCATGACCTCCGACGCTTGCGATCGCCGCGGTCTCGTGTCGGTCAGCGTCCCATGTGGGCGACGAAGACGCAGAGCAGCGCGAGCGCGGCGGGGACCGCCTGCACGAAGAGGATCTTGCGGCTGACGGTGACGGCGCCGAAGACGCCGGCCACGATCACGCAACTCAGGAAGAACACCTCGATGGCGAAGCCACTCGGTGCCGTCGCCGGGCCACCGCTCGCCGCGATGGCACCCCACAGCAGTCCCGCGACCAGGAAGCCGTTGTAGAGGCCCTGGTTGGCCGCGAGCGACTTCGTGTCCTCGGCCCGCTCTGCCGTCAGCCCGAACGCCTTGCGCCCGAGCGGCCTGGTCCAGAACACCATCTCGAGCAGCATGAAATAGAAATGCAGCAGTGCGACGAGCACGACCAGCACGGTGGCGACGAGACTCATGTCATGTTTCCTTTGGAATGGTGACGCGCAACGGCCGGTGTCGCGTGCTGCCTGCCAGCGTCTCCTGGGGACTTCCAGTGACGCGTCTTGCATTTGGTCACCCAGGCGACCGACGTCGCGATCCGCGTGGCGCGGGTCTCCGGATCGCGGGCGTCGGGTGGGTCTCGATCACGACGCCAACCGGGACATCGAGGCCGACTGAGCCGGAGTCGGCCCGCCGAATCACTTCGGCGAATGCAGCGCGACCTTGTTGCCCTCGGAGTCGAGGAAGGTCGCGTAGTAGCCGATCTCGGGCGTGATCTGCGTCTTGCCCAGCAGAACCCGGCCGCCCGCGTCCTCGACGCGCATCAGGATCGCGGTGAGGTCTTCGCCGCCGTTCAGGTAGGCGAGGGTGCCGTCGCGCGACGGCAGGAAGTCGTCGACCTTCACGATCGCGCCGCCGACGTTGCCCGACGCCTGGTCGAAGATGAACATGCCCATGCGCGCCGGACCCATCTGCATCTCGGGCATCTCGTAGTCGAAGATCCGGCTGTAGAACATCTTCGCGCGGTCGAAGTCATCGACCGGGATCTCGAACCAGTTGATCGCGTGGGGCTGGGTCTTCATCGTCGTCTCCTTGGGCGTGAGCAAATCTAGACGGCCATCGGTCCGGAGAAATACGCGCGCCGCAGGTAGCGCGCGCTGCGGTCCTTCGGGTCGAAGTAGTCGCTCATCCAGCGGTCGTCCTCGACGAGATATTGCGGCGTCCACGTGTCGGGATCCGCCGCGCCGTGGGTCGCGACATAGCGCTTGACGGCCTCGCGGAACGCGTAGTGGTTGTACAGGCGCAGGTACTCGCCGAAGTAGATGTCGGCCACGCGCCGGTCGCCCTGCACGACCAGCATGTTCTCGTCGTTGGTGTCGCAGCTCGCCTTGCTGAAATTGGCGCTGCCGCTGATCAGCAGCGGCGTCGGGCCGAGCGCGTCGACCAGCATGAACTTGGTGTGGATCCACGGCACATGCGTGCTGTTGGAGATGCGCGCCGCTTCTGCGAGCCAGCGGTCGAACGCGTTGGTCACGAGGTTGTTGCCCACCGCGACGACCACGTTGGCGCGGGCGCGGATCGCGCTCAGGTCCTTCCGGTCCTGCGCGAGCGTGCTGCCGTTGCCTTCCTTGTCGAGCAGCGCCATGCGCAGCACCCCGTCGTCGGTGCGATAGACCTGCTTGAAGCGCTCGTCCATGCCGAACGCGAAGGTCATCATCAGCGCGCCGGTGGCACTGCCGGCGATGGTCGCGTACCAGTCGAGCGCGTCGAACGGCGACGCCTTGATGCCGCGCGGCGAGAACACCGTCGACGTCAGCGTCTTCCACGGCGTGGGCGGCGAGGGCGAGCGGGTGGTGTTGATGGTGCGATAGGCCACGTCGACCTTCGGGTCCGCCGCGAGGCGTGTCCAGGTGTCGAGGTACTGCGTCGCGACCAGCGGGTCGGCGACGATGTGGCCGACGTTGGCGTGGCCGAAGAGACCGTTCTCGGTGAGGTTGGTCGAGCCGGTCCACACCGCGTCCGGCGCCAGCGCACCGGTCCGCGCGTCGACGCGGCTGAGCACGAAGAACTTGTTGTGCATCAGCTGGCCGTTGACCCGGCCCTGGCACAGCGCGCCGATGCCGGCCTTCGCGATCGCGGCGCGGTTGCCCTTGCTCGGACCCTTGCCGGCACCCTGGCCGATGTCGTCGAACAGCAGCCGCACCTGCGCCCCGCGCGCCGCGGCCTCCTTCAGTGCGGTGAGCGCCGCGGGCCACTGGAACTCGTAGACCGCGGCGTGGATCGCCCAGCCCCGGCCCGCGCGGCCGATGAATTCGACCAGTGCCTCGAGCAGGCCACGCGACAGCCAGCTGTAGGCCGCAGGCCCGGCCACGCTCGGTGGCTTGTTCAGGAAGCGGCGCGCGTACTCCTGCGTGGCGACGGAGCCGCGGTTGAAGAAGGCCGAATGCGTGCCGCCGACCTCGGCCTCGGTGGTGATGTCGAGGGTGGTCTGTATGCGCGGCACCAGCTTCGCCGGATCGCCCTGGAGTGCGACGATCGTGTACGTGTACGCTTGGCCCGGGCGGACCGCGTAGTCGGCCCACTGGAACGACTGCACCGGCTGGTCGCGCGTCGAGAAGTTGGTGCCGGGCGCCGGGTCCGGTGCCGTGGACTTGAAGGTCTTCATCCCGCGCAGCCACACCGCCTCGCCGTTGGCATGGTCGAGCCGCATGAACGCGAAGCCGCGAAAGCCGGGGCGCTTGGCCGGCGTGAGGTCGAGGCCGAAAAACACGACGTGCGTGCCGGCGATGGCGTTGACGGTCAGGCCCCGGTCCTTCTTGCGGACGCGCATCGCGATGCTCCGTTCAGGGTGGCGGCTGGTCGACGATCAGCCTTTTGCCGAAGCTGACCACGTCGTCCTCGGCATAGCCGAGCGCCTCGTAGAAGCCGCGCGCCGCCGTGTTCGAGCGGCGCAGCTGCAGGTTCAGTTTCGCGCAGCCGCGCGCGACGAGCAATCGTTCGGCTTCGTCCATCAGCGCACGCGCGAGTCCGCGACCGCGCCGGTCCGTGACGACGGCGAGATAGTTGATCCAGCCGCGATGGCCGTCGTCGCCCACCATCGCGGTCGCGACGACGGCGTCGTCGATGGTGCCGACGAGGAACAGCTCGGGCTGCGTCGTCGCCTTGCGCGCGATGTCGAGTCGCGGGTCGTTCCACGGGCGGGTCAGCCCGCTTTCGTGCCACAGCGCGACGACCGGTTCGGTGTCCGTTTCGCGGAACGGTCGGATGTCCATCGTCGACGATCCTTCAGGCGAGGGTGACGAGCCGCGGCTCGACGCGCGTCCCGTCGATGCGCAGCTCGCCGATCGAGACCGGCAGGCTGAAGCGCCGCGGTCCGGCACTGCCGGGATTGACGAACACGATCCCGTCGCGCTCGACCACGGCGGGCTTGTGCGAATGACCGTGGACCACGAGCGAGACGTCGTCGGACAGCGTGATCGTCTTCAGGTCCGCGACATCGTGGATCGCGACGAGCGTGACGTCGTCGACGTGCACGGTCTCGGACACCGCGAGCGACTCGGCCCACGCGCCGCGGTCGTTGTTGCCGCGCACGACCACCAGCGGGGCGATCCTGCGCAGCGCATCGAGCACCGACGGATCGCAGATGTCGCCCGCATGCACGATGCGGTCGCAGCCCTTCAGGAAGTCGATCGCATCGGGCCGCAGCAGCCCGTGGGTGTCGGAGATCAGGCCGATGCGTTGCATGTCAGACGAGATCGATCCGGTAGCGCAGGCTCGGCGCGCTGCCGTGCAGCGCGGTCTTGTCGAACCGTTCCACGAGCCAGCCGCCGTTGGCGACGATGACGCGCTGCGACGGCAGGTTGCTCGCATCGGTCGTGATGATCACGAACGGCAGCCCTTCCGCGCGCGCGTCCTCGAGCGTCAGCGCGAGGGCGCGCGTCGCATGCCCCTGGCGTCGCTTCCATGGCACGACGGCATAGCCGATGTGGCCGAGGCAATAGTCGGGCAGGTCCGTCGTGCCGGCCTGCCAGCGCAGGCCGATCAGGCCGCAGAACTCGCCGTCCCACAGCCAGCGGCGATGGCCCGGCAGGCGCGGCGCGAGCCGGCCGTCCGGCAGCCGGATCGGCGCGCCGGCGGCCTCGCGGTCGACCTGGGCCGCGACGTACGCGGCGGGGTCGGCGTCGATCAGCGCCAGCTCCTCGGCGGCGGCCTCCGGACGCAGGTTGTCGGGCGACCAGCCGCGCGCGAGCGCGTCGCGCAGGCCTTCGAGATAAGCTTCTGCGGGCCAGACCAGCTGCATCACGGGCTCTTCCTCGTGCCGGACAGGGGAGACCGCGATCCTAGCCGAAGGCGGCCGCGATGCACGTCGCGGCTCAATCTCAAGACGAACGATGAACGCGTACACGATGGATCCCCGGGTCGAGGACACCGCTGCCGGCGCGCCGCCGGAGCCGGCCGCGCCCGTTCCGCGCGAGGTCGAACTGAAGCTGTTCGTGCCGGCGGCCAGCATCGATCACCTGTGGGCGAACCCCTGGCTGATCGCGCAGGCGATCGGCCCGCTGCGCGTAGCGCGCCTCGACAACCGCTACTTCGACACGCCCGACCGGGCACTCGCCCAGCGCCGCATGGCGCTCCGCCTGCGCCGCAGCGGCCGCCAGTGGCTGCAGACGCTGAAGGTCGCCGATGCCGACGAGGGCGCCCTCAGTTCACGCGGCGAATGGGAGATGCCGGTGGCAGGACCGGTGCTGGAGCTGCGGCGGCTGCGCGACACGCCGCTGTCGACGATCGTCCCGCAGCGCGGCCTCGCCGCGCGGCTCGCGCCGATCTTCACGACCAGCTTCCGGCGCGAGTCGCGGCTGCTGCGCCTGAAGGACGGCAGCGTCGTCGAGTTCGCGTTCGATCGCGGCCTGATCGTCTCGGGACGCGGGCGGTCGCGACGGACGCTGCCGATCTGCGAGGTCGAGATCGAGGCGAAGGAGGGCACTCCGGACCTGATGAAGTTCGCGGCCCGCCTCGTGCGCGACGTCGCGCTCGTCCCGCTCGCGGCCAGCAAGGCGGCGCGCGGCCATCGCCTGGCGGAGGGCAGGGCGCTCGAGCCGGCGCGCGCCGACCTGCCGGTGCCGCGGGGCGACGACGACGTGCGGATGCATCTGGCCCGGGTGCTGGGGGCCTGCAACCGCGCGCTGCTCGCCAATGCGCATGCCCTGCTCGAGACCGTGGCGGGCGCCGATGCCGGCATCGAGTTCGTCCATCAGGCGCGCGTGGCGGTGCGGCGCATGCGCAGCGCATTGCGGACCTTCGGATCGGTGGTCGAACCGCGTCGGCTCGACGCGCTCGACGCGGAGCTCACCGCACTGGGCACGATGCTCGGCGGGGTGCGCGACTGGGACGTGTTCGCGACCACGACGATGAAGCGGTTGCGCGACGAGGTCGCGAGCGACGATGAGGGAAAGGTCGCCCTGGAGGCGATCCGCGTCGCGACTGCCGCGCAGCGCGACGACGCGCATCGGCGCCTGATCGCCGCGCTCGCGACCGGCGCCTTCGGCGCGACGACGATCGCGGTCGAACGTATGGCGACGCGCCTGACGGGGAAGGGCGGTCGACGCACGACGCTCGCGGAGAGCGCGCCCGATTGGCTGGCGAACCAGCGCGAGCGGCTGATCCGCCTCGCGCGGCGCATCGCGGTCCTGGACAACGACGCGCGTCACGGCCTGCGCGTCGAGGTCAAGCGCCTGCGCTATGCGCTCGACCTGCTCGAGGGCCTCTACGAGCCGAAGGCGGTGGCGGCCTTCCACGACGCGCTGGCGGACCTGCAGGACCGTCTCGGCCGTCTCAACGACCTGGTCGTCGCGAAGCATCTGCTGCACGCGCTGCCCGAGAGCGAGGCGTCTGCGCTCGCGCGCACGCGCTTCGACGCGTGGCTGCACCATCACGTGCGCAAGCAGCTGCCGAAGGTGGCGGCGCAGTCGGTCGCGTTCGAACTGACGCCCGTGCCCTGGCTCGCGACCCCTGCGTCTTCGACCGTGGCCGACCCAGCGTGAGCGCGTCCGGCGACCTGTTCGGCGGCGCAGCGCCGATCCCCTCCGCGCGCAGCGACGGGTCCGCGACCGTGCGCGATCCCGCGGCGATTCCGCTGGCCGAGCGCCTGCGTCCGCGCACCATCGACCAGGTGATCGGGCAGCCGCAGCTGCTCGGGCCCGGCAAGCCGCTGCGCGTCGCGTTCGAGTCGCAGCGGCCGCACTCGATGATCCTGTGGGGCCCGCCCGGCGTCGGCAAGACGACGCTCGCGCGCCTGATGGCCGATGCCTTCGACGCCGACTTCATCGCGCTGTCGGCGGTGCTGGCGGGCGTGAAGGACATCCGCGACGCGGTGGCGCGTGCGGAGCTGACGCGGGCGCGAGGTTCCATCGATCATGGGGGCCGCCAGACCATCGTCTTCGTCGACGAGGTCCATCGCTTCAACAAGAGCCAGCAGGACGCGTTCCTGCCGCACGTCGAGTCGGGCCTCTTCGTGTTCATCGGCGCGACCACCGAGAACCCGTCGTTCGAGGTCAACGGCGCGCTGCTGTCGCGGGCCGCGGTGTACGTGCTGACGAGCCTCACGGACGACGACATGGATGCGTTGATCGAGCGCGCGCTGCACGACCCGGTCGCACCCGAGCTCGACGGCGTCGCGTTCGTGCCGTCGGCCCTCAAGACGCTGATCGCGAGCGCCGACGGCGATGCCCGAAAGCTGCTCAACAACCTGGAGATCGTGGTGCGCGCAGCGGGTGCGTCGACGACGATCGACGACGCATTGCTCGCGCGCGCGCTGTCGGAGAACCTGCGGCGCTTCGACAAGGGCGGCGACGCGTTCTACGACCAGATCAGCGCGCTGCACAAGGCGGTGCGCGGCAGCCATCCCGACGCGTCGTTGTACTGGTTCACCCGCATGCTCGACGGCGGGGCCGACCCGCGCTACCTCGCGCGCCGCATGATCCGCATGGCCAGCGAGGACATCGGTCTGGCCGACCCGCGCGCGCTGCGCGTGACACTCGACGCGGCCGACGTCTACGAGCGGCTCGGCTCGCCCGAGGGCGAGCTCGCGCTCGCCGAGGCGGTGGTCTATCTGGCGTGCGCGGCGAAGTCCAACGCGGTCTACAAGGCGTACGGCGCCGCGCGCGGCTTCGTCAAGCAGGACGGCTCGCGGCCGGTGCCGCCGCACATCCGCAACGCGCCGACGGCGCTGATGAAGGAACTCGGGTTCGGCAAGGAATACCGCTACGCGCACGACGAGCCCGATGCGTACGCCGCCGGCGAGAGCTACCTGCCCGACGGCATGGAGGAGCCGGGCTGGTACCAGCCGGTCCCGCGCGGGCTGGAGGCGAAGATCCGCGACAAGCTCGCGCACCTGCGCGCGCTCGACGACGCGGCGCGCGATCCCGCCGACGAATAGGATCGATCGACAGCGAGGCGGCTCATGACCAAGCCCAGTGATTTCTTCGTCGGCATCCTCGACTTCTTCGCGATCCTCATGCCGGGCGCGATCGTGACCGCGATCCTCGCGCCGCGCTTCGAGCACCTGGTCTTCGGGCCGCTGGTGAAGCTGCCGGCTGGCGATGCGGCGAGCTGGGCCGCGTTCCTCGTGTGCGCGTTCTTCCTCGGGCACCTGGTCTTCCTGGTCGGCTCGTACATCGATCCCCTCTACAACCGCCTGCGCGAGCGGCGGTCCCCCTACGGCAACGCCAGCGCCTACGCGTGCGCGACGCAGATCCGCGATCGCCTGATCGATCCCAATGAATGCGTCGCGCTCAATACCTACCAGTGGTCCCGGTCGGTTCTCATCGCGTCCGCGCCGCTAGCGGCCGACGACGTGCACCGGCTCGAGGCCGACTCGAAGTTCTTCCGCAGCATGATGATCGTCTGCGTGCTCGCGGCGATCGTGCTGCTGCGCGAAGGCCACACGTTGCAGGGCGTCGTCGCGCTGGTCCTGGTGGCGCCCTGCTTCGCGCGCTACTACGAGCGGCGGTTCAAGAGCACCACGCAGGCCTACGTGCATGTCATCACGCTCTACCGCGCCGGGCTGCTCAAGAGCCTCGACGGCGACGAAACGGCGTGATCGACCCGCTCGCGCGCGTCACGGGCCGTCGCGGCCATTTCCGCATGGAGTCGGGCTATCACGCCGATCTCTGGCTCGACCTCGACGGCCTGTTCGTCGAGCCGCGCGCCATCGCGCCCGCGGTCGCCGCGCTGGCCGCCCGTCTGCAGTCCTACGACGTGGCCGTCGTGTGCGGCCCGCTGCTGGGCGGGGCGTTCCTGGCGCAGCTCCTGGCGCACGCGATGAACGCGGACTTCGTGTTCGCCGAGCGCGTCGCGTCGTCGCCGACGGCGGGCCTCTACGGGGCGCGCTACCGCATCCCCGAGGGCGTGGCCGCGCACCTGCCCGGGCGTCGCGTCGCGCTGGTCGACGACGTGATGAGCGCGGGTTCGTCGCTGCGGGCGACGCATGCGGCGCTGACCGTCGGCGGCGCCGTTCCCGTCGTGGTCGCGGCGTTCGCGGTGCTGGGGTCGCGCGGCAGCGACTTCTTCGCGGCGCAGGACCTGCCGGTCGAGACGCTGTCGCATCAGCCGCTCGACACCTGGCCGCAAGATGACTGCCCGCTATGTCGGGCAGGCGTCCCGCTGGAGGATGTCGCGATCTGACCAGGCTAGGGCAGCGCCTGCGCCCAGGACTCGAGCTGCGCCAGCGTCGCCGTCGCGCCGCCACAGACGATGACCAGCACCGTCGCGTAACGCGCGAGCTCGGCCGCCCGATCGTAGACGACCGCCAGCGCCGCACCGCATGCCGGCTCGACGACGATGCGATGGTCGTCGACGAAGCGCAGGCAGGCGGCGACCGCGGCCCGATCGTTCACCGTCGTCGAGACGACCGCCGTCTCGGTCGCGACCCGGAAGGCTTCTTCGCAGACCTGCTTCGCGCCCAGCGAGCTCGCGATGCTGGTGATCGCGTCGAGGGTGACGCGCCGGCCGGCGTGCAGGGCGGCGTGCAACGACGCCGCGCCTTCGGTCTCGACGGCCACGACCGGCACGTCGGACCAGCCGTTGCGCCGCAGCCCCTCGGCCACCCCGCACAACAGGCCGCCGCCACCGACCGACAGCACGATCGCGTCCGGTCGCGGTCCCTGGCGCGCCGCCTCGTCGATCATCGTCGCGTGGCCGCGCCACAGCAGCGGATCGTCGAAGGGGTGGAGGAATGCATCGGACCCATCGACCATCGACAGCGCGTGCGCGTTGGCTTCCATCCACGATTCGCCGTGCACGCGGACCTCGGCGCCTTCCTGTGCGATCAGGTGTCGCGCGCGGGCGGTGGCCGACTCGGGGACCACGACGACGACCGGGATCCCGAGGCGACGACCGGCATGGGCGACCGCGATGCCGGCGTTGCCGCCCGACGACGACACGAAGCGCCGCGCCCCCCTGGCCGCATGCGACTCGCAGGCCGCGCCGATGCCGCGCAGCTTGAACGAGCCGGGCGGCTGCAGCGCATCGAGCTTGAGCAGCACGGTCCGGCCGCAGGCGTCGGACAGCGGGAGGGATTCGATCAGCGGGGTCTCGATATGCAGCGGCATGGTGTCTGTGCTGAAGGTCTCGGCAACGGACCTGATTGACGGGTGTGCGCGGCTGGCGTGCAATCCGCGCTCCATAAAAACAATCGGAGGATGACATGCAGGTTCAGTCAAGGGCGCTTCGCGGCGCCGTGGAACGATCGTTCACGATGGGGTTGCTGGCCGCGTGCGTCGCGCTGGCACCGGCGATCGCGATGGCGCAGGGCATCCCTGCGGCCCGACCCGAGACCGTCGGGCTGTCGCCGGCGCGGCTCGACCACCTCAAGACCTGGCTGCAAGGCGAGGTCGACCAGGGGCGCATTCCGGGTGCAGTGGTGATGATCGTGCGCGACGGCAAGCTCGCGTGGTCGCAGACGGTCGGCTACCTCGACAAGGACGCGGGCAAGCCGCTGACGAAGGACGCGATCTTCCGCATCTACTCGATGACCAAGCCGATGGTCTCGGTTGCCGCGATGATGCTGGTCGAGGACGGCCGGCTGCAACTGACCGATCCGGTGTCGAAGTATCTGCCCGAGTTCGACAAGATGAACGTCGCGGTGGCGAGCACCGACGCGGCGGGTGTCGTGACGTATTCGATGGTTCCGGCCGCCAAGCCGATCACGGTCCACGACCTGCTGCGCCACACGTCGGGTCTCGGCTACGCCGAGATCACGCGCAACGCGGCGCTCAAGAAGGCCTACATCGACGCCGGCGTCTACGCCGACAACGGCACCGACTACGACAGCCGCATGGTCACGCCACAGCGCGAGGTGGAAGGTCTGGCCAAGGCGCCGCTGTCGACGCAGCCCGGGAGCAACTGGGAATACGGGATGTCGGTCGACGTGCTCGGTCGCGTCGTCGAGGCGGCGAGCGGAATGCGCTTGTCGGCCTTCCTCGACGAGCGCCTGTTCAAGCCGCTGAAGATGGTCGACACCGGCTTCCAGGTGCCCGAGGCGCAACGCGCGCGCATCGCGCAGCCGCTCGCGATCGATCCGGCGACGAAGGCGCCCAACAAGGTGCTCGACGTGACCGTCGCGCCGCTGAACGACTCGGGAGGTGCCGGCGCGGTCTCGACCGCGTCCGACTACCTGCGCTTCGCCGACATGATGTTGCGTGGCGGCGAGCTCGACGGCCAGCGCATCCTCAGTCCGACGACGGTCCGCCTGATGACCTCCGACTCGCTCGGCGTGCGCACCACCGTCCCGCTGACCCCCGGCGAACTGCTGATGGGCGTGCAGGGCTACACCTTCGGACTGGGCTTCATGGTGCGCCAGGGACCGGGGCTGGCCGGCGTGCCCGGGTCCGAGGGCGAGTTCATGTGGGCCGGCGCGGCGGGGACCTTCTTCTGGGTCGATCCGAAGCAGAACCTCGCGGTGGTGGCGATGATGCAGGTCCCCGGACCGATGCGGCCCGGCTACCGGCGCGCGCTCAAGCAGATGGTCTACGCCGCGATCGTGCGATAGGGCGAGCGGCGGGCGCTGCCGTCAGGCGGCGCTGACCGCGGGCTCGATGCCGTCGCGCGACGCGACGGTTGCCACACGAGGCCGCCCGCCGAACGAAGGCCGCGACACGTTGGTCGCGCGATGCGGGCCGCGTCGCTCGATCGTGGACGGGCCGGTCGCCCTGCGCGTGAAGACGCCGACCACTTCCGCGAGCTGGGCGGCCTGTTGCCGCAGGCTCTCGGCGGCCGCGGCGCTCTCCTCGACCAGCGCGGTATTGCGTTGCGTGACATGGTCGAGCTGGCGGACCGCCTCGCCCACCTGGCCGATGCCGTCCGACTGTTCGCCGGCGGTGCTCGCGATCTCGCCGATCATGCCGCTGACGTTCTGGACCTGCGCGACGATCTCCGCCATCGAGCTGCCTGCCTCGTCGACCTGACGCGCGCCGGTCTGGACCCGCTCGACGCTGGCCCCGATGAGCGCCTTGATCTCCTTGGCGGCGTCGGCCGACCGGCCTGCGAGCGTTCGGACCTCGCTGGCGACCACGGCGAAGCCGCGGCCCTGTTCCCCGGCACGCGCCGCTTCCACGGCGGCGTTGAGCGCCAGGATGTTGGTCTGGAAGGCGATGCCTTCGATGACGCCGATGATGTCCGAGATCTTCTTCGACGACGCCGCAATCTCGTTCATCGTGCTGACGACCTGACCGACCGTCTCGCCCCCGCGCCGGGCCGCCGCCGATGCGTCCGACGCGAGCCGGTTGGCCTGGCCGGCATTCACCGCGCTGGCCTTCACCATTTCCTGCAGCCGGTCCATCTGCGACGTGGCCTCCTGGAGGCTGGCGGCCTGTTCCTCGGTTCGTGTGCTCAGGTCCAGGTTGCCCGTGGCGATCTCGCCGCTGGCGTTCTCGATCGTCGTGGTCGCGCCGGCGACGCTTTCGATGGCCGACGACATGCGACCGAGTGCCTCCTTGAGTGTCTGCGCCGTGGACGTGCGCACCTGGATGCCGGTGACGTCGAGGCACAGGCCTTCGCCGTCGTCGACCCGGTGGACCAGGGCGGAGAGCTCCGCCGATTCCACCGACGCCCGCTGCAGCTGCAGCGCGAGGAAGATCTCGACCGCGGTCTGTACGACGACGTAGATCGCGTGCATCAGAGTCTTGAGCAGGTTGGCTTCGGTCGTGCAGAACACGCCGTAGTCGAGCGCCTGCAGCCGGTCGAACGCGACGTGATGCACGGCGAAGAGCGCAGCGCCCAGGACGATGGGCCGCCAGTCGCGATAGACCAGCAGCAGCCCGAGCAGGACGAACACGCCGAAGTGGAACTCGATGGTGCCGCGGCCGAGCTGGATGTGGAGCGCCACCATCGCCACGTTGCAGGTCGTCAGCGTGGTCCAGCCCATCGTCCGGCCGCGAGCCATGAAGAACGCGCCGCAGCCGGCGGCCAGCAGCAGGGCCGTTCCGGTCAGCGCCAGGCCCATGCCACCGTAGTACTGGCCGATCGCGAGCGCGGCCGCGGCGGAGCCGAACAGCGTCAACAGGAGGATCGCGTCGCCCGATCCCGTCTCGGCATGGCGGATGGGAGGGGTGGTCGACAGGAACGGGGTCATGGTCAGGGGGCCTCTGGAGATCGAACGCGCGGAAGTCGCGCCGCGCTGCAACGCGCGAGCGGACGTGCGGCTCGCTCACTGGCTATCGACCGGAGGTAGCGCAACGAAAGCGGCAATGCGCCGCATTCGGACCATTCCTTGATCTGGATCAAGGGCGGCGTGGGCCCTAACCGGTCGACCGGCGTCGCGGCGAAGAGGGAGTCGCGCCCGAGCGAGCCGGTCAGACCGGTCGCGCCCGGAGGCAACCCTCGCAGGCGAGGCGCGTCGCCGTGCGAAAATACGGCCCCGTCCGCTCCGTCCCGCCCTGCCGCCGCCCATGCTCGACCTCAATCTCCTCCGCAAGGACCTCCCGCAAGTCATCGCGGGTCTCGCCACCCGTGACTACGCGTTCGATCGTGCAGCCTTCGAGTCGCTGGAGTCCGAGCGCAAAAGCGTGCAGACCGAGACCGAGGCGCTGCAGGCGCGGCGCAACGCGCTGTCCAAGCAGGTCGGCCAGCTCAAGAGCCGCGGCGAGGACGCGAGCGCGGTGATGGCCGAGGTCACGGCCATGCCCGATACGCTCAAGGCGCTCGAGGAACGTCTGGCGACCGTCCAGAAGGCGCTGCTCACGCTGCTGCAGGGCGTTCCCAACCTTCCGCATGCGACGACGCCGGTCGGCACGTCCGAGGCCGACAACGTCGAGGTGCGTCGCGTGGGCGCGCCGCGCACCTTCGACTTCGCGGCGAAGGATCACGTCGACGTCGGCGCCGCGCTCGGCCTCGACTTCGAGACCGCCGTGCGCATGAGCGGCGCGCGCTTCTCGCTGATGAAGGGCCCGGTCGCGCGGCTGCATCGCGCGCTCGCGCAGTTCATGCTCGACCTGCACACCGAGGAGCACGGGTATCTCGAGTGCCACACGCCGTACCTGGTCAACGCCCAGGCGCTGATCGGCACCACCCAGTTGCCGAAGTTCGAGGACCAGCTGTTCTCGGTGAAGAAGGGCGGCGACGAGGGCGACGGCGAGACCCTGTACCTCATTCCGACGTCCGAGGTGTCGCTGACCAACACGGTGTCCGGCGAGATCGTCGCGCTCGATCGCCTGCCGATCAGGCTGACGGCACACACGCCGTGCTTCCGCTCCGAAGCCGGCAGCTACGGGCGCGACACGCGCGGCATGATCCGCCAGCACCAGTTCGACAAGGTCGAGATGGTGCAGGTGGTCGAGCCGTCGAAGTCCGATGCTGCGCTCGACGAGATGGTCGGGCACGCCGAGACGGTGCTGCAGCAACTCGGTCTGCCGTACCGCGTGCTGCGCCTGTGCACCGGCGACATCGGCTTCCAGTCGGCGATGACCTTCGACCTCGAGGTCTGGCTCCCCGGGCAGCAGGCCTATCGCGAGATCTCGTCGCTGTCGAACTGCGAGGCGTTCCAGGCGCGCAGCATGCAGGCGCGCTACCGCAACGCCGAGGGCAAGGTCGACTACGTGCACACGCTCAACGGCTCGGGCCTCGCGGTGGGCCGCACGCTGGTCGCGGTGCTCGAGAACTACCAGGAGGCGGACGGCTCGGTGACCGTGCCTGAAGTATTGCGGCCTTACATGAAGGGACTCGATCGTCTCGTCGCCGCGTCATGAGCGCGCCGAAGAAGTCCCTGGGTCGGGCGACGCGACTGGTCCACGACGACTATGTCGCGCCGTCGCCCTTCGGCGGTCTCAACGTCGGTGTCCATCACGCGTCGACGATCACCTGGCCGACCGTCGCCGCGATGCGGGCGCGCGACTGGAAGCACGACACCGGCTATTCCTACGGGCTGCACGGCACGCCGACCACCTTCACGCTCGCGCATCGCATCGCCGCGCTCGAGGGCGGCACGCACTGCCTGCTGGTGCCGTCGGGGCTCGCGGCGATCGTGCTGGTCGACCTGGCGCTGCTGCAGTCGGGCGACCGCCTGCTGCTGCCCGACAACGTCTACAACCCGAGCCGCGACCTCGGCGGCACGCTGCTCGCCGGCCTCGGCATCGAGACGCGGTTCTACGATCCGATGGATCCCGCGTCCCTCGACGCGCTGATCGATGCGCGCACGAAACTCATCTGGCTCGAGACGCCGGGCTCCGTGACGATGGAGGTGCCCGACCTGCCCGCCCTGGTGGCGGTCGCGAAGCGGCACGGCGTCCTCACGGCGATCGACAACACCTGGGCGGCCGGGCTGCTGTTGCGACCCTTCGATCACGGCATCGACATCGTGATGCACGCCCTGACCAAGTACCCGTCGGGCGGCAGCGACGTGCTGATGGGATCGGTCACGACGCGCGACGACGACCTCCACCAGCGCCTCAAGGCGGTGGAGATGAAGATGGGCTACGGCATCGGCGGCGACGACGCCTACCTGATGCTGCGCGGGCTCGCGACCATGGAAATGCGCCTCGCGCGAAGCGGCGAGAACGGGCTGGCCCTGGCGCACTGGATGTCGGAGAGGCCGGAGATCGCGGCCGTGCTGCACCCGGCCTTTCCCGAGTGTCCCGGGCACGCGTTCTGGAAGCGCGACTTCAGCGGATCGGCCGGGTTGTTCTCGGTGATCGTCGACGAGGCGATCGCCGAGTCAAAGGTCGACGCGATGGTCGACGCGCTCGATCTGTTCGGCATCGGCTTCAGCTGGGGCGGCGTGCACAGCCTCGCGGTGCCGTACCGGATGGCCGTGCCCGGCGGTACCGCACGGTCGGCGTCGCGCTGGCCGCACGCGGGAACGCTCGTGCGCTTCTATGCCGGGACGGAAGAGGTCGTCGACCTGATCGACGACCTCGAGCGGGCCTTCTTGCTCTTGAAGGACTGATGCGCCGAGCGGTGCGCCGGGGCGGCCCTGACGGGGCGCGGCCCTGGACGATCGGCAGGTTCACGTCGGACACGATCAGGTGCACCTTCTTGCCGCCGAGCTTGCCGAGCTCGCGACCGTTCAGGCGTCGCTCGGTCAGCTTCGGGCTTGATCAAAAGTTCGTGGATTGCGAAGATCGGTCCTGGCCATCCCGACGTCGATGTGCGTCCCGCGGGCGTCCATTCGATCAACCCTTTCCACGGATCAACCGATGCCTCGTTCCCGCATGCTGGCTGGTGCCTTGACGTTCGTGTTCCTCGCGCTCCAGCCGGTGCACGCGGCGGATGCGCCAGCGTCGGGTAGCGAACAGATCGCCGCCTCGTCGCCGCGTGCGACGCCTTTCGGTCACACGTTCGTCGCGCCCGCAGGGTTCGCGATGACGACGCAGGATCGTGCAGTGGTTCTGCGGCCACCAGAAGGGGACTCGACGATCGCGATCGTCGACGCGACGCGGCCGACGCCGACGATGCGGTGAGGCAGGGCTGGGCCGCCATCCGGCCCGGTTTCGAACGCAAGCTGAAGCTCGTCACGCCCCGGCCTTCGCGCAGCGGCTGGCAGGACGTGCGCGTCTACGACTACGAGACGTCGCCGAACGAGAAGGCGGTGGTCTACGCGGTGGCGCGACGCACGACCGTGGGCGACGGCAAGGCGTGGAGCGTGGTCCTCGTCGAT
>Ga0209512_1001126_pt1 | contig 35491 bp, 37 predicted proteins | sample frozenSSSSmetaG_FD_184142 | JGI IMG/M metagenome (GOLD analysis project Ga0209512, IMG submission 184142) | Glacier valley bacterial and archeal communities from Borup Fiord, Nunavut, Canada, to study Microbial Dark Matter (Phase II) -... | ecosystem: Environmental > Aquatic > Freshwater > Ice >...
TCATAAAGTATTTATTGCGCCCTTAACGCGATCAGCAGAAATCTCGACATATAGCCCTAACGCCTTCAGGTCTTTATGCCCAGTGATTTTTTGAATTGTGTACAAGTCCACCCCGGCGGCGTGTAATCGGGTAATGAACGTTCGGCGAGTGGAATGGGTACTAATTCCCCTTGACTCCAAACCAGCGCTAGCGATCGCTCTTCGCATCGCCGCATCAGCAGCCTGGGGAGAAATACTTTTATCTGGCAAGTTGCTGGGGAACAGAAACAGATCTTCACCCATCGGCATTTTGTACGCCGTGAGAATTTCTACTAAAGTCGTGTGCAGGGGAACTTGGCGAGTTTGACGTTTTCCATCAGGCGAAGCTTTCCGAGTACAAGCCCGAAAAGTAATTTCACTTCGCGGTTTCCCGTTTTGCTCCCAGACATCAGTTACTCGCAATTTCAATATTGCCCCCCAGCGCTCGCCAGTAAACTTGGCGATGTCCCAAATGAGACGATGCTGAGGAGATTTTAAATGTTTGCGGATGCGAGCATAATCACTATCAGTTAAAATAGCGGCTTGCCCGTTACGGTTGTTTTTGGGCATTGATGTTTTGTTGATTTTAGGAAGTTGATGTTTTGCCGGTTAGTACGGTAAAACATCAATGTTTGGTGATTGAGCTATGAGTAAAATCAACCTTAATCCTATGCGCCGCAAGCATTACAAGCCATCAGTAAATCTTGTGAATTTACATAGAATATCAATATTTACGTTTTGAGTAATTGTTCTTACAACAGACTTATTGTTATTTTTAATTTGTGATTTATGACAGCACCAACACTCGCGCAAGTTTTTGGTCAAAACGCTACACAGAACGCCACAACCTTAACGATCACCAAAGCAGATCTTTCTACAACTGGATTTACTCCATCGGCGACAAACACCGCAGATAGTCTTTTAGCCGCAATTCTTGCCTTTGCAGAACAAACCCTGACACCAGCTAATCAAAGTAGTAATCCAGAGCAGTCAGTTGCTATTGCTGATAGTTTTGATAGTATTACGCTGATTAACACTGTTAGCTACAGGGTTAAAACAAAGTCTTTGAGCTTTCAGAAACCTGATACAGGCTCTGCTTTTAACCCCAACGATTACTAAAAATATTTGTTTAGCATATGCAATTGACGCTGGAACAAATATTTGGTATTGGCACTACTCAAGATGCCAACACTTTAATTATTCAAAAATCTAGCCTTTTTGGATTGAATTCACAGTTTGATAATAAAGCTACAGTGTTACTAGCTGCAATTGTTAATACTGCTCATCAGCAGTTTGAAGGCGTACTGACTGATGAAAACAACAATGAAGTGACTGACGAAAACAATTTCGTCATTACTTACGATGATTCAAATGTTTGGGAGCAAATAACTTTGAATTATTGGGGTAAAACTTTTCCTACTAAATTTGTACGATTAATATTTCTGTTTCGTCAATCCCAGCCATACATAGCATCTTGAACATGAAAATAAATGATTTTCCTAATATTGTTACAGTTGCCGATGCAGACTTACTGCTTGTACAAACCGTGAGCGATCAGGCTTACAAAAACATTAAATTCTCGGATTTAAAACAGTATTTTGCTGCTGCTTCTAATTCTGGCTCCAATTCTAATACTAGTAATGCAAACTCTTCACAACCTGCTTTAGATTTACCGTCAACAGGACTAATATCAAAGTTTTATGCTGGGGATATTAATACTCAAGGACATCAAGGGGAATTAACACTTTGGCTGGATACTGTATCCCATATCCCTGCATCCCCCCCCGGCACAGGTATGGGACCGATTTTAATTCCCAAAACATTTGGTTCTATCAACGGCATTTACTTTGATGGCAGCAAATACTTAAATACAAATTTAAGTTATTTAGCGAATACTTTTTACTCAATTGTTGTTGTAGATAGTAGAGATACTGTTCTTAGCAATATGGATACTTTTTTTGTTGGATGTGACAACAGAGGAACTAATCAGACGGTATTTGCAGGATACGCAAATGATAGTACATTTAGATTTGGGCAATATGCAAATGATTTAGACGCAAATATCCCTGGATACACCAAGTTTCAGCCTACTATTTGGGTTGCTAGTCACAACTCGCGAGGTCATGAAATATGGCGAAACAATACTTTAATTTCCAGTAATTCAAATACAGATCACTGTCAGAATGCCAATAATGGAACTATCGGACGTGGACTTTTTGCTAATTACAAAGGGTATCTTGGACTTATAGCAACTTATACAGGTGACAAATCTTCTACTGATATTCAAGCAATTTTCTCAGCAGTTAATACCATATTTAAAGTATACTAACATGAGCTACTGTCAAAATAAATCAAAGGCAGTTGTTACTGCTTATTTTCCAGATGGTACGCTAAAAATTGTCAGTACACATCCGCCAGTTGAAATAAGCTTGCAGCAGTATCCAAGTGAGAATTTCACTCATGATATGCGCTCAGCCATTGGTGAACATTTTAGCAAAAATGTTCAAGATATAGTTAGTACTGGAGGTTCTTGGAGTCCAGGACTGAATAAAGAGTATATTTCTTGTCCAACTACCACTACTATACCTGTACATAGTGTTTATCCTGATGTTTCTGCACAACCTCTAATAATTTCTGGCAATCAAGTCAGCGGAAACTTTGATTCTAATTATTCTGATAATTTAGGCACTTGTAGCTATCAGGTAAGTTTTAAACCCGATTTTGTAGTTACAGATATTACTGGAGAAATATTTAGAAAGTCTATAGACACTATTCCTAGATGCACAGTTGAATGTGAGGATAATTGTCCCGAAGGATATTTGAAATGTCATTCTGATGATTACCCAGGTTATTGTTGTATCCCTTGTGAGATTACTAAAAACCGAATTGAAGGGTTAATTGCATCTGTAAAAGGATTGAAATAATGGCTGATTGTTGTGCAGAAATTAGCGCTAGATTGACAGCTTTAGAAGCTGCTGTTGCGGGAATACCGCGCGTCAACAAACAAGAAATTATTCAAGCGTCAGTCTTTGAAGCTAAAAACGCGATTATCCCTTTAATTACGTTTTATCTTTTTAGAGAAATCAAGCCGCTTAAAGAAGCTGTTAGTTTAGTCGAAGGAAAGCTAGCCAATCTCGCCGCCGATTTTTTGGGTCAATTAACAAACATTAGTGCCAAAGCTTCTAAAGCGGTTGAAACTGCCGAAAATTCTGTAAAAACCGCTGCTTCCGCCTTAGGAATGTCTAATTCGGCAATTAGTCAAGTTGGTTCTCTTGCGGGTAGATTACTTTCGTTAGCTGGTACTGTTGCCGGACTTGTAGGGCTAGTTACTTCACTGGCGACGTTGTTCGCACTTGGGGCTAGAATAGACGCACTTGAAAGATTTGTTGACAGTATCTCTTCTGGTCTATCTCAGGCTTTGGGACTTATCACTGGTGCTAGGGGTATAGCTATAGATGCAAAAAACAAAGCGGATAATGCGTCCATACGAGCTGATGGTGCTTTTGGTTTAGCAAGTGCCGCATCCAGCAGTGCTAATGCTGCGTCTTCTCGCGCTTTAGGTGCCCAAAATTTAGCATCAGCCGCTATTAATGAAGCAACCAAAGCAACAAGCGCCGCGAATAATGCCAGTGGCAAAGCTGACCGCGCTGAGAGTGCCGCGAATAATGCCAGTGGCAAAGCTGACCGCGCCGAGGGTGCTGCGAATAATGCCAGTGGCAAAGCTGACCGCGCCGAGGGTGCTGCGAATAATGCAAATAGGTTAGCGAACGAAGCGGCTGCCGTCGCATCTAACGCATCTAATAAAGCTGACAACGCCGATAATGATGCCAAAAATGCAAATAACAACGCACTAAAAGCTCAAAAGACGGCTGATGATGCGAGTGCTAAAGCAGATCGCGCCGATAAAAATGCTGGAGATGCTTTGACTAAAGCTGCTGGAGCGCTTGCTTTAGCGGGTTTTGTATTGTCACTTGTTCAAGGATTAGCCAACCGTCCTGGTATCCCCGGACCGCAAGGATTTACCGGACCTGCGGGATATCCAGGAAAAGACGGGAAAGATGGAAAAGATGGAAAAGATGGAAAAATGGACCCAAGCATACTTGCTGCTTTGATGGCTAAATTAAATCAAATTCAATCATCTGTTAATAGTAATCTTGCTACTGCTTCAACAATAAATATTAAACTAGGAAATCAAATACCTGGCGGACTGTCGGGATTTATCCAAGGTTTTAGAACTGCTTTTGATAATCTTAGTAAGCGTCTAAGACTAGATTGGGTTATGGGGACGTTGACATTCATAACTACAGTTCATAACGCATATTTTTTGAGTGATGCAATTAAAATTACGTTACTTCAATTAATCACTGATAGCTTAAAAGTTTTGGGCATTAAGGACGAAAACAACAAAGACATTGATGCTAATGGTTTATTCAATCAGGGAGTAGATTCAATTTTAGCTACAATTGTTGGTGGAGAAGATAACTTGACGGGAATTAAAAAAGAGTGGAAAGCCCTATCACGTATTTATCAAGCTAGCGCAAATATCATGTTTGCACTACAAAATATTGGTTGGTCAATCCTTAATGCTTTAAATGCTGTTGGACAAGTCAATACTACTTTAGCCAATGCCTTAAAAAAATACGGAGTTGTTGGACATCATGCTTTTCCTTGGTTGAATGCCACTCCAGATTTTCACAATAAATTCTTTACCGCATTTAGTGAAACTGCAAATAAAGCGTTAACAATTATTACCTCACTAGATTTTATCGCTCAATCTATTTTATCAGGTAGGCAGGGTATTGATGATTTAGGCAAACAAGAAGAAGAATTCAAAAAAGCTTTCACAGAAGAATCAACTGATAAAAATCGCTTATTTGTTGATCACAAACCAACTGCTGAGGCTCAAAAACAGTCAACAATTCACAGCACTTCACCTGCGCCTAAACCTGAAGATATCCGAAACTTGCAAGAATAATGACAGATTTACCGGAAGATTTTTCCCCGTGGGAACATTTGCACGGGATGTTACTGACTTCTTTTAATCAAGCGGTTGAAAGAAGCTTCATTAATGTACCACCTGATATTACTACTGCGCTGGGAGGAATGCGAGTAGCTTGCATACTTCAAGATGATGATAGCGTCGAGATGACCGTATTACGGTTGTTGCTTTTCTATTTTGTATTTAAAGGTGAATTACCTACGCCGGTATACGCCGCTCCAATACCTGATGTTCAATCTGAAGTCAAGTTTCGTCCACAAGTTCACTTGCTTTTTAAAGAGGATTGGAATGCTACACTCCTTCAGGAAAAGCTTTCTCCGGCTACAGCCCAGATTAGCTGGAGACTGATGCATGAAACATCACAAACAATTAACGAGAGTAAAGCCAAGGTTTTAGCTTTGCGAATTAAGGAATTATTGGGTCTTGAAGGTGGGTTTACTTGGGAAAAAGGCACAAAAAAGGTTGTTTATCGCGATTCAACTAACGGTATTGACTTTCGATTGCTGGCACAGTCAGAAGGGGAAGGACAAAGGGTGATTGAAAAAATTTTAACTGTGATTGAAGCGCCTTTTCACGAGGAGTTACTCGGAGTAGCCAGCAACCATAAGAATTATCCGGTTGTCCCCGCAATGCAGGAAGTTTACGGCAAAGAACGGCGCAAACCGCGAGAACGTCCAATTACCCGTGTCAGATTCCAGCGAGCTGAACTCACTATACATGGATTGCAAAATCCTGTGATCCTTTTGGATCGCACTGGAAAGCATGAAAGCTTGGTGCATTTTTAAAACCGCTAAAAACCTGTAAAAAACAATGGACAAGTATACTTCTCCAGAATTGTTTATCTGTAAATTACCGCGCCAAACTAGGCATACAAACCTCACCTAAAACTGACTGGAGTATGACCAAGCGATTTGGTAACGTAATAAAAGGAGCCGAAGAGGCTGCTGCACTTACAAATTATCTAAAATACATTAGTGACCCTAATAGCCGACAAACTAAGCGGCAGAAGGGTGGAACCCGTGATAATGCGCGAGTTAGATCTGAAGAACTAGGCTATTTAATTGCTTTTTCCGCTCCCAGCAGTATTTCGGCTTTTACACTCAATTTCTCAAAAACTAGCTTGGAAGGCTTTGCTGGATTTCAGGAGGCATTAGTTTCAACTAAGCGCTTAACTCCCATAGCTGCAGGGGTTTCGGCTCCGAATGGTTCCATTCCCATTCCAAAGGGTTTTAGACCGGCTAGAACTTCTGTGTTTGTTCCGAATGGTTCGGCTGAATATGTTCAGTCCAAAATTACAAAGGAATACTACCTTAAGTACGGCGGAAAATCTCACAGCTTGCCTTTTGGCGGCATTTCCGCAACTGAAAAGCAGGAAGATGGTGAAAAAGCTGTCAAGACTGCTTTGATCACCGTTGGAGGTGGAAAGCAGTATTTCCGTGTTTCAATTACGCCTGAACACGCCCAGACTCCTTTCTAAATCAATGGACGTACATCAAATTTTTACTACTCCTATTCTTTTGCCTGAGTCAGAAAATGTTGACTTTGACTTGGAGTGGAATTTAATGGTTCAACGAGAGGCGGCAATTCTCAAATTTGAATCCAAATTTATCCAAGGAACTCTTACACAAGGAGAGATTTCCTGTCTGGCTGACAATTTGGCAGAACATGACATTGAGCCTTACAACTACCTTGATCAGGTATTTGATAATATTCGATTTGTCATTGCCAACCAAATACCGATAGAAATGTATGGCTTGGTCTGAATTAGGAAGTGTGAAGTTGAGTTACAAATGGCAACTCCTCAGCATACAGACCATCGGCGAGACTGTGCGGCTTCGGCAAACTTGGGTAAATCGAGCTAGAGGAAAAGCTTTTATTGCTCAGGTGTACGGCGATCCTCATGAATTTTATGGCATCCGGGCTTTTTACCCAACAACCGATTTGAAAATTTTGGAGTTACCAATTCCCAAAGATTTTTTAGGTAGTCCCATATCTCGATATTTGGCGTTGAAGTTATATAGCCGGACTAAAGTTGTGGATTTCGATTGGCAAGTTTCAGTAGATATTTTTCACGCTTGATATGAGCAGCCAACTAGCAATTCTTACTTCAGCAATTAGCATCATTACTTTTTTTGGCGGTTGCCTCGCATTTTACCGCTCGGCAGTCGAGAAAAACTTTGCGAATGCCCGTGACTTCAATCACGTCAAAAACAACCAGCAACAGCTGTTTCAGAACCTGCACGAGATTTCAAGTGACATGGACCAACAATTTGGAGAATTCAAACTCCAGATTGCAGAGCTTAAAGGGCTGCTTTATGCGGCTCTCGGAAACAATAATCACAAAAGCTAAGGATAGCAATGAAAATTAACATCGGAACCGTTAGTCAGATTTTGAAAGCTGTTGTACTACTTTGTGAGGAAGTCGCTTCGCTTGAACATCAGATGCAAGAACCGACCACGCCTAAAGTGGCAGAAGATGAAAACTCTGACTCTCATTAACAAGTGTCAAATTTGATTGAGGAGGGAGAAAGCAAATTGTGCAATCATTTAACTGGATTAATGCAATAAATATTTTGCTACAGATGGCGACGGTTTTTCTGGCAGCACGTAACCACAAAGCTATTATCCGTGCTCACAAGATATCTTTTGATACCAAGCAGACCGCAGAGGCAAACCAAGAATTTATCAAAGACTACCTTAATCAGATCAGCCGATTGTTGAAACTTAAGATTTGAGCCTGGGGATTCCTTTAACTCTATCGGTGTTTGCAAAAAATCAATAATCTCGTTCAACAGATTGGTAAAATAACCAGGTTTTACCTTGACACCAATAACTTCCAAGCTTTCACTCACCTGACGAGCGATCGCCAGCATAATATCTGTAACATCCACATCAGTCATATCTAGGTCTTGTGTGGATTCAAAATAAACCACATGAAAACCCTGTAATTTTAACTCAGCTTCCAGCCGTCGCAACTCTGTAGACTTACCACAACCAATATGTCCCGTAAATAATTGGCAGGTAGGCTTATCCGGTGAGAGGCGTGTGATAGTTCGTTCTAGCGCCGCAATCACGTTGCCACCCCGCACAGAAGCAAAATCAATGTAATATTGCCTATCCTCTGGCTTTTCTATAATCAAAGTCCGACTAGGATCGCAACTGTCAAAGAATCTCGGTAAATCTAGTTTCATTATTCACTGGTTCTAATTTGAGAAAGTCACTGTCATTGCCCCATTGCTACCTTGAAATATCAAGGTGACTAAAACATTGACAAAACTGCAATTACATGTTAAAGATTCTAATGAATCTGGGAAACACAAGTTAATCTAGGAGAACTTTCCTATCCTTACCCTCAATAGGAGCAAGCAAAATCAACTTATGCACCTGTAAATAGAAATCTGAGCAAATTACCCATAAAGATGATTCCGAGGGCTTGATGGCAGAGAGGTGATCGAGCAACTGCGGCAGAAGTGTACTGAGTAACCTTATAATTCCATGAAATTTTAACGAAGATCTAAATATTTCCTAGTAAACCTCCATTAAAAATATACTTCAGTAATAACCCTGATTGCATTCACCATGTCTCAACCAAATATCGAATCGACCCTGATTGAAAATCGCCTGTTCCACCCCAGTGCGGAATTCTCTCAAAATGCCCACATCAAAAGCCTGGAACATTACCAGCAACTGTGTGCCAAAGCCAAAGCCGATCCTGAGAAATTCTGGGCAGAATTAGCGGAGCAAGAATTACACTGGTTTCAGAAGTGGGATACTGTGTTAGATTGGCAACCACCTTTTGCTAAGTGGTTTGTTGGTGGGAAAATTAATATTTCTTACAATTGTTTGGATCGCCACCTCACTACTTGGCGCAAGAATAAAGCCGCATTAATTTGGGAAGGAGAACCGGGGGATTCTCGCACTTTAACTTATGCTCAACTGCACCGCGAAGTATGCCAGTTTGCCAATGTCCTCAAGCAGTTAGGTGTGCAAAAAGGCGATCGCGTAGCAATTTACATGCCAATGATCCCCGAAGCCGCGAGCGCGATGTTAGCCTGTGCGAGAATTGGCGCACCACATACCGTAATTTTTGGTGGTTTTAGTGCGGAAGCTGTGCGCGATCGCTTGATTGACGGACAAGTCAAGTTAGTTATTACCGCTGATGGTGGTTGGCGCAAAGATGCTATTGTCCCGCTCAAAACTCAAGTTGACAAAGCCATAGCCGAAGGCGCAGCTACACCCGTCAAAGATGTCTTAGTAGTCCAGCGTACAGGTCAAGAAACCCACATGCAATCAGGTCGCGACCATTGGTGGCACGATTTGCGTCAAGGAGTCTCCGCCGATTGTCCCGCCGAACCAATGGACAGCGAAGATCTATTGTTCATCCTCTACACCAGCGGTAGTACAGGTAAACCGAAAGGCGTTGTCCACACCACAGGTGGTTACAACTTATACAGCCACATGACCACCAAATGGATCTTTGATCTTCAAGATACCGATGTCTATTGGTGTACTGCCGATGTCGGTTGGATTACTGGTCATAGTTATATCCTCTACGGACCACTTTCTAACGGTGCAACATCGGTAATGTACGAAGGTGCGCCTAGAAACTCTAATCCTGGTTGTATGTGGGATGTAATTGAAAAGCACGGCGTCAACGTTTTTTATACCGCACCCACCGCAATTCGTTCCTTCATCAAAATGGGCGAACACTTACCCAACGCCCGCAACCTTTCATCCCTGCGATTACTCGGTACAGTCGGCGAACCGATCAACCCCGAAACTTGGATGTGGTATCACCGGGTAGTTGGCGGTGAACGCTGTCCGATTGTTGATACCTGGTGGCAAACAGAAACAGGCGGGATTATGATTACACCGCTACCTGGTGCCATTGCTACCAAACCCGGTTCCGCAACTCTTCCCTTTCCCGGAATTCTCGCTGATGTCGTTGATCTCGAAGGCAACCCAGTACCTGATAACGAAGGCGGCTATCTCGTCGTCCGCCATCCTTGGCCCGGAATGATGCGCGGAGTATACGGCGACCCAGACCGCTTCCGCCGCACCTACTGGGAACACATTCCTCCCCAAGATGGCAAATATGTCTATTTTGCTGGTGATGGTGCTAGACGTGATGAAGACGGCTACTTCTGGGTCATGGGACGAGTAGACGACGTAATTAATGTATCCGGACATCGCCTCGGCACAATGGAAGTCGAATCAGCATTAGTTTCCCACCCGGCAGTAGCTGAAGCTGCAGTGGTGAGTAAACCAGACGAAATCAAAGGCGAAGAGATTGTCGCTTTTGTCACCTTAGAAAACAATTATCAACCCAGTGAAGCTTTAAGTAAAGAATTGAAACAACATGTTGTGAAAGAAATAGGCGCGATCGCTCGTCCAGGAGAAATCCGCTTTACAGACGCTTTGCCCAAGACGCGATCAGGTAAGATTATGCGGCGCTTACTCCGGAATCTCGCGGCTGGTCAAGAAATCTCTGGAGATACTTCTACCCTAGAAGATCGCAGTGTCTTAGATAAGCTGCGAGAAGGCACTTGATAGTTAAAATGAGACGTTGAACACGACTCTAAAGCAACTATAATATGGGGCGGGTAAATCTGCCTGCCCTAAGTTGTGAATTAGGATAGTGATAATCGGAAATAGCCACTAGCCTTAACAAAGTGCTAATGCGTAAAAACTTTTTAAGATAATTCCCCAAAACGTTCTCGATAACGAGCTAGCATTGCCTCTGCTTGTTCGGCACGTTCTTCACCTGTAAGCAGGAGATTACCTTGCAAATCCCACCAGCGCAACCAAGGCAAAGTTGCATTTTGATACTCTCCTTGCCAGATACCTAACTCTATATCTAAAGAGGTGATGGGATAGTGTCCTCTTTCATTTGCACTCACGCGTTCATAGGAATCTGCTACCAAACGATAAACCTCAACACTTGCCTTTGCTACCTCGTAAATTCCATAATAAGGGACGCGAATCGCTTGCTCATATACCCAAAATTTTCCGGTACTAGGGGTGTTGTTCCGTTCTTCTGCGCCATTACCAGAGACAAATTCCAAAACAATCAAAGGTGCAACGATTTCTTGCCATAGCACATAAGAACGTCGCATCTGTCCGTTGAGAGTTGGCGGTACATTTGGCACATAAAACCAATCAGGCGCAACAGCCCCTTTTTCCGGTGGGTCAGCGTGCAATTGCCAGTAAATACCAGAATCCTGACCGATACAATATTGACCGTCAGCATGAAGCCTTTTCAAGCTCGGTTGAATCGAGTCAGTCAGGAGTATGCTTTGAGGATGTTCTTGCAGGTTTTTCACAAACTTACCATCTGATTCTGGTAATTGCGTATGATCGGGTAAATTCCGCTCAAGGCTCGATGGTTCTAGATTCTGGGTGGTAATTGCAGTCATCAGCTCGCCCACAGAGTCAGATTAATTTTATTATAATACCTGTTAGACATCTCCAGAAAAGGTTTAAATCTCACAAATTATACATAAACCTAACCCCCCTACCAAGAGTACCGACGATCTCAGTGGGGTTTTAAAGCCTCTCCCCGCGTCGGGGAGAGGTTTGGAGAGGGGTATGATTTATTTTTCGGAGATGTCTATTGATTCTAATCAAAATATTAACCTCAAGACAGTAGACCATCATTCGCCTTGTCTATCAATCTGTTTTTAGCGACCTTCCATAAATTCTTTCTGCTTGCTCTGGGGAAAGACGTGTCATCGGAAACCTTTGATGCATATCTGAAGTAAACTCTATGACACTCGCTTCTTGCTCTGAATGATGATTATTTACAACACCATTACCATTGGCTAAAATTTCCTTAACTAGTGACTCGTCAATTTCCGAAGCTGGAAGCTGGCTTTGAGGCAATACATAACCATGACTCTCTGGGTCATAGGCTAAAATTTCTCCGGACTCAATGTGATAAACCCAGGCATAAATTTTTAGTCGTTTTTGATAAAGTAAGGAGTGAATAACTGGGTAAGTCCGCAAATTTTCAATTTGAGTAAGTACATTTTCCGCTGTGACAATTTCTAATAGTTCTTCTCCCTCATACTGGCTATAATGGTCTTTTGCCAATCTTCGGGTTGCTTCCGCATACTTCAGCCAGTCATGCACAAGTGGCATCTCTTCTACCAAACTATTTAGCTTCATCAGTCCTTTCATTGCACCACAATGAGAGTGACCGCAAACAATGATTTGTCTAATCCCCAAAGCTTGCACAGCATACTCAATTGTGGCACCTTCACCGCCATTAGTTGCTCCAAATGGCGGCACAATATTGCCAGCATTGCGGATTACAAACAATTCACCTAACTGGGCTTGAGTAATGAGATTTGGATCTATACGCGAATCCGAACAAGTAATAAACAACACTCTCGGTTTTTGACCTTGAGAAAGTTGTTCAAAAAGTTCTTGATGCGTACTAACATAGTTAGCCTTAAACTCGCGCAAACCCTTAATCAATTTCTTCATACAGCTAACCTTTAACTAATAAACGCACTACCCAAGATTTCCCTCTTTGGATAGTTGCTTAACTAAGAAGAATGCACCATCACCAAGCTAGCCATGTAATCAATTTCCGGTTTGAAAGCAGAAGTCCATTAAAATAGACTGAAACGTTCAGATATATTTTTAGTCCACTGAAGTAGACTTCCGCTTTCAGACAGGAATTTAAATTTCAGGCGATTGGGACTAATTTCAAGCCTCAGCTAATAATAATATTTTACCACCCGCTGAGAAGCGTTTAACAGAATCGGACTTGTTGTGCTTTACACTTAGGTGTTTAGGCGATAGCGCTTCTCTCCGGGCTATCACGCGTGCAGCATCAAGCAGCCCAAAACGCCATTGCTAAAAATTATACAACAGTAAGTGCATTCATCACGCAATCAAGAAACTACAGACACTTCCACTTTATCAGCGATCGCGTTAGTGCTTAATCTAGAATAGTTAAGCTAATACACGTTATGCAGCTATGAGTAAAATAAATCGTGTTCTGATTGTCGGTGGTACCCACGGAAACGAAATCACTGGTATTCATTTAGTCAAGAAATTCGAGCGTCATCCCCACTTGATTCAACGCCAAAGCTTAAAAACTTTTACACTCCTAGCAAATCCTCAAGCATATGCGATCGGCAAAAGGTATGTTGATACTGATTTAAATCGTTCTTTTAGCCACCAAGACATAGAAAATCCCCATCTAACTAGCTACGAAGCTCAAAGAGCGAAAGAAATTTACCAAACTTTTGGTTCAGGAGGTAGTCAGCCAGCCGATTTCGTCATTGACTTACATACCACCACGGCTAACATGGGATTAACCATCATACTCGATCACAAAGAGCCACTTTATCTACAATTAGCCACATATCTCATATCCCTCAATCCCAACATCAAAGTACTTTATTCGCGAATCGAAAGTCTCGACAGACCTCATCTAGATTCAATTTGCGAATTCGGCTGTACTATCGAAGTTGGCGCAATAGCTCAAGGAGTATTAGACGCAACGTTATTTCAGCAAACCGAAAAATTGATCCATGCAATTTTAGACTACATAGAAAACTATAACCAAGGAACACTGCCTACCTCAAAAAATCAACTTACCATCTATCAAGCCACCCACACAATAGACTATCCCCGAAACGATTCTGGAGAAATCCAGGCGATGATTCATCCTCAGTTGCAATTTAAAGATTATCAACCCTTACACCCTGGCGAAGCCATATTTATCACCTTTGAGGATGAGGAAATCTTTTACGAAGGTGACAACATAGTGTATCCAGTATTTATTAATGAAGCAGCTTATTACGAGAAAGGTATGGCAATGTGCATCACCCAAAAGGAGGAGGTTTTTTAACGCGGAGGGCGCTGAGAGAACGCAGAGGGACGCAAAGTTACTCCGCGAACCTCCGCGCTACCTCCGCGCTCCTCCGCGTTTCCCTAATGCGCCGCCGCCCCGCCAGTAGCCTTCACTTTCTTAAAGAATATAATTGCCAGCCCACTGACTAATAAAGCTATGCCAATGAAGTAAAAACAGTCGTTATAAGCCATGATATAAGCTTGCTGGCTGATACTTTGGTTGATGGCTTGGAATGCTTGATTTTTGGCTGTAGTTGGATCGGCACCGTGACTGATAAAAAATTGGGTCTTTTGTTCAATTGCTTGTTGAGTGGCTGGATTATATAATGACACTGCTTCGCCTAGGCGATTTGAGTGGAGTTGCTCTCGTCTTGCGAGTAAGGTGCCAAGGGCGGCGATTCCCATCGAACCACCGAGGTTTCGCATCATGTTAAATAAACCTGAGGCTGAACCGGCTTGTTCTCTTTCAATATCAGCGGTGGCTATAGTTGTTAGAGGTACAAAAATTAGTGGTTGTCCCATCGCCCGGACTAATTGTGCCCATTTTAATTGATCGATTCCGGATTCGGTGGTGAGGTGTGAGTTCATGAAGCAGCTAATGGCAAATAGGCTGACTCCGATCGCAATCAACAAGCGTAAGTCAAGTTTTTGCATTAATTTTGGGACAATCGGGACTATAACTAGTTGTGGTAATCCCAACCACATGACTACTTCACCGATTTGCAGCGGGTTGTATCCCTGAATTTGCGCTAGATACAGTGGCAAAATATACACTGAACCGTAGAGTCCGATGCCTAGGGAGACATTGACAATACTCGCTAAAGCAAAATTGCGCCGTCGCAATAAACGCAAGTTAATAAAAGGTTTTTTCCGAGTTAGTTCAATCCAGAAAAATATTCCTAAGAAAATTACCGCAATTACACTGAGGCGGACGATTAGCGATGAACCAAACCAATCTTTGCGGGTTCCTTCTTCTAATACTACTTGGAGGGAAGCTAAGCCAATCGCCATTGCGATAATTCCCCACCAATCACCTTCTTTTAGTAGGTTCAATTGTTTGGGTTGTTGGGGAATCGCATACCAGACTGCGGCGATTAGCATTGCACCGGGGATGACGTTGAGATAAAAAATATACTGCCAACTGAAATTCTCGGTTAGCCATCCACCAACTGTGGGACCAATTGCTGGCGCAAACACGGCTGTAATGGCAAACATTGCCATCCCAATTGACTGTTTACTCGGAGGTAAACTCGTTAAAATCACTGTCAGTGCCATCGGGATTAAAATTCCCCCGGTAAAGCCTTGTAAGCCACGGGCGACAATCATCTCACCTAAGTTTTGCGCCCAAGCACATGTGACTGAGAATAAGACGAATAGTCCCGCATTCACAAGTAAGTATAACCGGGTCGAAAATACTCGCGATAGCCACCCTGTTAAGGGAATCACGACGATTTCCGCCACTAAATAAGCAGTAGAAATCCAAGAACCTTCTTCTAATGTCGCGCCTAAGGCTGCTTGAATATCTTTCAGTGACGCATTTGTAATTTGAATATCTAGCACTGCCATAAATGCGCCTAGCATTGTGCCAGCAACTCCAATCCAAGTCTTAAATGATACCTGGTCGGAAGAAGATGGGGCAGGACGCTGACCCTGATTACCAACCGCATTTGTATTAGCCACAGCCGCACCTCAATAATAGTTATTCTTCATTAAGTATTAGCAGGCTTTAATATTCCCTTTTTCTCATAAATTTTTAGCACAATTTTTCTTAAACTAGGCAACTGTCTCGTAAAATATATTGAGCCTAAAATACACGCTACACCACTAATAATTAATGTGCTCGTAGACCCAATCTGATGGGCTAAAAACCCTCCTAATAAGTTTCCAAAAGGAGTCATTCCTAAAAATGACATGGTGTACAAACTCATCACCCGTCCGCGTTTATCGTCGTCGACAATTGTTTGTACGACTGTGTTTCCAGCCGCAATTTGCAAGATTAACCCTAAACCAATGAATAACATCGCAAATAAGGACAGCGGTAGATATCGAGATAAGGCAAAAACAATTAACCCTAATCCTAGTACTGAAGGACCAATGGCAATTAGTTTACCCAGCCCGATGACAGTTTTTCTGGATGCTAGATAAATTCCTCCCGCTAAAGCACCAACTCCGGACGCCGCCATTAAAAAGCCGAGAGTTTGCGGACCACCTTTGAGAATTTGTTCCGCATATATCGGGACAAGCACGGTATATTGCAATCCCATAAAGCTGACTAATGCTGAGAGTAACAAGATGGCGCGAATCGGCTGAGAGTCAAAGGCGTAAATAAACCCTTCTTTGATTCTTTGCAAAGCGCTACCTTCCGGTCTCAGCATTTGCTTCGGTTTAAATCGCATTGCGAGTAGAGCAATGATCACAGCAATGTAACTTATACCATCAATCAGAAAACAATAAGCTGCTCCGACTCTGGCAATTAGTAAGCCACCAATCGCTGGTCCAATTAATCGCGCACCATTAAACATTGTGGAGTTGATAGCGATCGCATTCGCTAAATCTTCACGACGTTCGACAAGTTCTGTAACAAAGGCTTGTCGTGCTGGTGCATCTACCGCATTCACCACTCCTTGAAACAAACTCAAGACGATGATATGCCAAATTTGGATTGTACCACTCAGCGCTAGGGCAGCTAGTGTTAACGATTGGATCATCGCTAGTACTTGTGTACCAATTAAAATTCGATGGCGGGAAAAGCGATCAACTAACACGCCGCCAAAAGGCGATAGTACAAAACTGGGAATTTGGCTAGTAAACCCTACCACTCCTAACATCAAAGCAGAGTTAGTTAAATGGTAAACCAACCAAACGGTGGCGATTTGTGTCATCCACGTCCCAATCAAGGAAATGCCTTGTCCGGCAAAAAACAGGCGGTAGTTCTGGGATCTTAAGGCAGGAGGTAGATTAATCATCGATCACTTGTCATTTAACTTCAACAGTAACTTCAGCTGACATCCCTGGCGTAATCCGCGAGTCGTATCCTTGCATACTCTTAGGCTCAATAACTATTTTCACCGGGATACGCTGCACAACTTTGGTGAAGTTGCCTGTGGCGTTATCAGGAGGTAATAAAGCAAATTGTGCGCCTGATGCTGGAGAGACACTATCCACGCGACCGATGAAGGTATGACTGGGGAAAGCGTCAAGTTTGACATCCACAACCTGTCCTGGGTGCATCTTTTCTAGCTGGGTTTCTTTGAAGTTAGCAACTACCCAATAATCGTTATTGACAATTGCCATCAAGGGTGCTGCCGATTGAATGCGGTTGCCAACTTCTACGGTTTTGCGTCCTACTCGTCCCGCTGCTGGAGCAAAAATGCTGGTGTAAGATAGCTGCAACTGAGCATCTTTCAAAGCTGCTTGGGATTGAGCAATGGCTCCTTGCGCGGCTGCGTACTGACTACGATTCACTGAGGTTTGTTGACCGCTGGCTGTGGCTTGTTGCAATCCACCTCTGGCTGCAGCGAGTTTCGCTTGAGCCGTAGTGACGCCTTCTTGTGCTTGTGCAAGTAGTGATTGTGCTCTCGCTACCCCCACTTTTGCCGATGCTAACCGGGCTTGAGCTTGTTGCACACCTTGAATCGCGCCGTTTCTCTGGGCTAACGCTACATCGTAAGCGGCTCTGGCTGTATCTAATTGTTGACGGGCAATTGCGCCTTGTCTAAACAAATTTTCATATCGCTTGTAGTCAGCTTGTGTTCTAGTTAAAGTCGCGTCTGCCTGTGCTACCTGTGATTCAGCGGCGGGAATACCAGCTTCTGCTTCTTGAACGGCTGCTTCGGCTGCGGGAATACCTACTTCTGCCTCTTGGACTGCAGCTCGGGCTGTTGATACAGAAGCTTGAGCAGTACTGACATCTCCTTGAGCTTGGGTTGTTTTACCAGTGGTGGTTTGTGATGCTAAGCCAATATTTGCTTGAGCGGCATTCGCTTGCTGTTGGGCACTTTGCAATGCGGCTACTGCTTGCTGAACTTTATTTTGATAGTCTTTAGGATCGAGCTTTACTAACAAATCTCCTTCTTTTACCTGCTGGTTGTCATTCACCAGCACCTCACCCACGGTTCCTGCAACTTTACTGCTGACTTGATGGATGTGTCCGACAACTGTCGCATCATCGGTTGTTTGGTGGGTAGAAGCAAACTGCCAATACTTGTAACCAAATCCACCCGCGACAATCGCGCCTATTCCCAAACCTGCCAAAATTAAATTCTTCTTCGATTTTTTGGGAGTTGGTGCTACAGGCGTAGCTACGACTTCTTTCTCTACTGCTACTTCTGGTTTAACTACTTGGGAATCGCGCTCAAACGATGATGATGTGGTCACGTCATTTGTCCTCGCTTCCAGATCTTTGAGATCGGTAATTAGGTCTTTATCCAATATTGGTGGTTGGTTTCCGTTGCGTCCGTTTGTTGATTCTGTGGTAGTACGTGGCATGTTTTTATCTCGCATGGTAAGTAGATTTTCTGAAAAATTCGATGATTAGATATTTATACGTATGCTTTTAGTTAGAGTTCTTAGTATTAAGATAAGTAAATCCTTAGGATACGTACTATTTTCTAATCAATTTGCTGGCGACGCTTCACCCAAAAGGGTGAATGTGTGATTCTTTAAGACAGATTAGCGATCGCCAAGTTAATCATCTGCGAAAAATGATCGCGTTCCGCCGCTGTTGTGCCTTGCCAGGTTTCTTCCTTCAGATCGGCAACAATCGGTGGTAGAAGCGTTTCCAGTTCTTTCCCGGCGGTTGTCAACCAAATTCGGCAAATCCGCCGATCATCTCGATCTCGCTCGCGGCGAATTAAGTGACGTTCTTCCATGCGGTCGAGCACACCAGTCAAAGTACCTCCGACCTGTTGCAGCTTGTCCCCAATACTGGAAGTCGGTAAACCATCTTCTTGCCACAAACAGCACAATACTACCCAATGAAAGGGTGTCAGCCCAAATGGGTCTAAACGCTCACTGAGTTTGCGTTTGAGTAGTTGTGATAGCAGGGTAATTCTGTAACCAATATTATATGGTGCGAGAACTTGCTGCCACGACTCTAAAATCTGGGAATCGACAGATGTAGTCATCTGATTTCCTTAGCGTGCGTATTATAACTATAATACTGTAGAGCGAAAAATAGGGACAGTAAAAATACCGGATTTATTGATTTTCATGCTGACATAGATGCGATTCGCTGCTGTGGCGATGAAGAGCGATTAGTGATGGGAATTTCGAGCGAAAACTCTGCGCCATGACCAGGTTCTGATTGACATTGCAGCACTCCGCCATGCTTTTCGACAATCTGATAGCTGATTGACAATCCTAGTCCTGTACCTTTACCGACAGGTTTAGTCGTAAAAAACGGGTCGAACAGTTTAGCTTTAACTGCTGGGGTGATTCCATTCCCATTATCAGCGATGCGGATGGCGACCCGATGCAAAGCGATAACTTCAGTTGTAATTGTAATTTGCCGTCTCCTGATGTTGCTCTCGTGAGGCAACGATTCATGTTGACTATCTAAGGATTCAATCGCATTGCTAATCAAATTCATAAATACTTGGTTGATTTGTCCAGCATAGCATTCTACTAAAGGCAGATCGCCATAATTTTTCACCACTTGAATGTCCAAATTGTCACCTGGATTTCGCAATCGACTTTGTAAGATTAATAAAGTACTTTCAATTCCCTCATGAATATTGACTAATTTCATTTCCGCTTCGTCTAAACGGGAGAAATTTCGTAAAGATAGGACAATTTCGCGGATGCGATCGCAGCCTAATTCCATTGAAGTGAGAACTTTTGGTAAATCTTTTGATACAAAGTCTAACTCGATATTCGTAATATGTTCTTGAATATGTGGTGGTGTCTCTGGATAAGATTCTTGGTAAAGCTTGACAAGCTTTAATAATTCTTCAGTGTATTCGTTAACATAGTTTAAGTTACCGTAAATAAAATTAGTTGGATTATTAATTTCATGAGCAACTCCAGCAACCAATTGACCCAAGCTAGACATCTTTTCGGCTTGAATTAAATGAGATTGAGTTTCTTGGAGTTTCTTGAAAGCTTGTTCTAATTTTTTAGCCTGGGACGAGGCAATTTCCGCTAAGTTTTCTTTTATACGTAATGCTGTCTGTAGTTGAATTTGCTGTGTATTCAGTTCCTTTGCCAGCTTCTTCGCATCAGCTAAAGCGGTATTAGTTCCTTGTAATAAAAACAGAAAATCCACAATTGGGTCGTGGATTGCAAAGTCTTTAAACTTAATTCCCAAAGGAGCAAGATTGGCTTTATCTGTCACCCAAGGTGAACCCAGAAAAAAGATTATTTCCTCATCTTCAGAGTACATCATCTGTCCTTTTAACTGCATTTCGCTAGATACTACTTCTAGCAAAAATAGAGATTTAGATTGGCGATGAATTTTTTCAAAATCCAGTATAATATTTGGACGAACAATCCGAAAGTTATCGTTAAAATGGCTCCCGATAATTTTTTGACTAATGATGCGCTGAATCACATCACCAACTTGCACAATTTCCATCTCTCGATTAATTGCAAAATGAAAAGGAAAAGCCTGAGCAAATAACTCCGGTGAAAGACCAAGATGAGGTATCATAAATAAAAAAACTGGAGCAGCGCCGTTTAGTATTATGCTGTAATAGATGAGACTTCTTGCCTAAATATTGTTGTTCTCATTTACGGGCGCAAAGACGTAAATAATAGGGATAAATGCCAGAAAATTAGTCCTTTTCTAAAAGTCATTTGGTTGGCGCTTAATAGTTAACACAACGCTAATACAGCTTGACGTGAGACTAAAAGTATTTAGCAAATTTGGTCAGGGATAATATGTTTCTCAATTCTGCTTATACTTAACTAAAAACTCGTCATGGTGAGCACCATCTTCTCGGCTTTGAATTTGGGAAACAGTAACTTCTGTATTAAATCTTTCTCCTAAACCTTTAACTAATCCAATCACCATCGGCGTGAGTCCTTCCCTGGTAGATTGATAATGTAAATTTAAAGAATCTTCATTCATGTGAGTACATTCAAAGGAGGGAGGCTGAAGTTGAGGAAAGCTAACTCCAACTCTTGCATGCATATTATCGAGATTTTCTAGAAATTCCGGTAAAGTGTCGCCGCTCATTTCCAGCATTTCACCGTACCCTTCTTGTGCCGTATACTTTACCCAGTACTCACCAAAAGCTTGCATCACGTCTGATGCCGATATGCCTAAAACAGCACTGGCTGCTTGGACTAATCTGTGAGTCACATCATCAGGATAAGCATCCATACTGAGAAACACATCAACATTTAATTCAGCTTTTTGTTTGATTTGCTGCCAAATATCCTCACCAAACTGCTGACACACCATTTCAGCGATCGCTTTATTCACCAATCCGTACATAAAATTAACCTATCTTTACCTAATGTGAGTAATCAAGCGGAAATGACTGCTAATCGTGAATCAGCTAACTCTGATGCGGATATTTGTCTTTCGATCCCATCAAAAAAGCGTACACGCGCATCCAGTGCTTCTACGACAGCGCGATGTAACATCACTGACTCCCTGGTAGTAATCCGGGGTTCGATTAGTGCTAATAGCTTAGCTGCGTGGCTGTCATCGACATTGATGTGAACTTCAAAAAAGGTTAGTGACGCCAATGGTAAAGGTGCTGCACCAATGATACCTTGATACAGTTGGGTGTATAAAGAACCGACAATTCCTTCCGAAGCAAAACACACCGCACCTAATGCTGCGAGGTAGCTATAACGGTGAGGTAAAGTTAAATAAGTTTCAATCAACCCTTGCGTTTCTGGTTCTGTCGGTAAAGCGGCAAGTGTTGTATCATCTATTTCCAACGCTCTAGTAAATCTGCGGAATAATTCAGGGTGAGCCACTTGCGGATCTCCCTGTCCCATTTCGTCAAATAAATTCTCTAGAATCACTAGCTGAGCATTTTCGTCTGGACAGTGAGATAAAATTCCGGCGAGGATACGATTAAATTCTTTAGAAAATTTGTACATCTGCACTGCGAGGATTTGGACTTCTGGAAAAGTCAGTTGTCCAGCTTTGCATTTTTTCAGGAAATTATGATTCCATAACGGGTGAACTTGGATAAATTCATGCAGTGATTGAATCACAGAGTCAGAGAATTGGTTCATTGGGATACCTTAATGGCTAAGTGGAGTGGATAATCAATAAGTGGACCAAAAAAGGATTCATCTAGTGCAACATGCTCTGGAGTTACACGTAATTCACTTACTATTGGCATCGTGTTGAAACCAGCACATTCCAGCGCTACAAAATAATCTTCAAAGGTTTTGTGGGTTAGCTGTACATCCAGCCAGGAACCATCCCGCTTCCAAATTCGACCAGGAAATTGATGATTGCGTTTGCTGAAGTAACCTGCACCCTCAACTTGGAAATAAAAAGGATATGCTGGCGATCGCATGTAAGGAAAAGCGGGATGAGGAACACTAAATACGACCCGACCGCCAGGACTCAGCCTCTTTTTGATTTGAGTTAGACATTGAGCAGTTTGGTCAGTTGTCAGATAATTAAATAAGAAAACAGCGATCACCAGATCGAATTGGTTATCTCCTAACTCTGTGAGGTCAGTCGCGCAGCCAACTTCGTAGCGAATACCCAAAGCATCCTGAGATTCTTGCGACCTTGCGGCTGCAATCATACTTTCGGAAATATCAATGCCATAAACCGAACTTGCTCCCAGGCGGCGAAGTTCGCGACTGCAATAACCTTCACCACAACCCAAGTCAAGTACTCGCAAACCAGCAACCGAACCGCAGAGATCTAACACTGCTGGACGTGCAGTAAAGTCTGACAGCGAACTGGGTTCTTCTCTAATCCACTGCAATGCTGTGCGGTTATAGAGATTTTTAGTTGAATTGTTATCCACTGACATTGCCATTTTTTCTGACCTCACAACTTAAACCAACCGATTCTATTACGTATTGGGACAATAAGCTGAAATTACTAAAGTTCTTTTGTTCTAACAATAATTTTCAAAAGCTACAATTGTTGGAAATACCGAACTTAATTTACGTAATATTTACTTAGACAAATTCTCGTGATTACAACATGTTTATCTCAACTACTTCGAGGATCAAAAAATATTTGTGTTGCCATTATAGATTAGCTAAAATAGCAACATAAATACTCATTCAAACATATTGACAATCCGATATCCCCGAGTGTAAAGCGGGACAGAGGAAAGTTTTCGATCTTGTGCCGATCGCATCGTTTCATCAAATACCACTAGAGTATCTGTGCCAACTTTTAACCAATCCTCGTAAGGAATACAGTGATCCTCTTCAACTCCACCACTAGTAGGTGGTACCATTGCCCGATAAAACTCATTAAATTTACGGCGGAATCTAAAATCAATCGAGATTCGCAATCCCTCAGATTTCCTTCTTACCGTCTGGTGTAAACTCCGGGCATCGTTGAAATACATCGTCCCATGTTGGAGTTGGGATTCGCGATAAGACACAACCATTGGCACATCCCTACCTTGGTCGAAATCTGACATCACCCGCATTGCCCCCAACTCCATTTCTGGAGGCATTTCTCCCGCTTCAATAGTAATATTTTCAATGTCTCCAAAAAGTGGTAAAACTACAACCGTGGCATCGGCAGCTACACCAGCCCAAACATCGCTATGAAGTTTAGAACTAGCAAAAGGTAAGCGCAACCTTTCAGCATTGGTCTGACCATAAACCATTCGCAGGTTTACAGGTAAATCTACTGCGTCAATCAACTCATTTGCACCCAACTCGTAAAAAGCTTTCGCCACACTTTTCTGTAGCAGGTTAAATTCTAAAGCATGTTCGCGCTTAGGCATTAATAATCCAGTGCCAGTATAGTTAGGTAACGTATTTCGCGCTGCTAGTAACCGTTGAATTAACTCTTGTTCAGTCAAGATAATCGGGCTATTTAAGCAAGCTGAAATAAAACCTGCCGCTGCAACTTGAATTTGAGCAAATAACTCTGGAGGTAACTTGTGCTCAAATAGCAACCGATGTTGACGACTTGTAGCAATTCGAGCAGCTAGTTCATCAAAGAGTTCGTCCCCTACCTGAGAAAACTTCACAGCATCATTAGAGATCATTTGTCTTTAGTCCCAAGTTACTTCTAAATAAAATTTATTTTGGTAGTGCTCCCTGAAGATTCAGTGATGATGTCATCGCTATTTCACTGTAGGTTGAATTATCCGGTTAACAACACAGTGAGTTCACTAGAATAAAAATAAAGATTCGGTAAAAACAGCGCCATATATATTGATTTAAAGGTTCGCTTGTATTTACTCCCCTCGTACTACTACAAAAAAGTGCTTTTCCCTACTTTGAGAGAGGCAAAGCCGTCAAAATTTGTGTCAAAATTTCATATAGGAAAATAAGTAATATTCTTTAATAGCCGGTATATGTTGCTCCGACCAAATGAACGCGCTAAACTGGATGACACCGACGACAACCAATTTTACGTAGAGCCACGCTTCGTCACCCACGTCGATCCGGGATTCATCCAACAACTCACAGATTTGTACCGTCTCCACCTGAAACCGCAAATGCGGATTTTAGATTTAATGAGTAGTTGGGTGTCGCATCTACCAGAAGAAATAGAATTCGCCCATGTTGAGGGACACGGACTCAACGCCTCGGAACTCGCCCGCAATCCTCGGTTAGACCATTATTTCGTTCAAAATCTCAACGCGAATCAAAAGCTACCACTCGCCGATGCTGAGTTTGATGCGGTGATAAACTGCGTCTCAGTGCAATATTTACAATATCCTGAGGCGGTATTTACGGAAATTCACCGTATCCTCAAACCGGGTGGAATTGCAATCATCAGCTTTTCTAATCGGATGTTTTATCAAAAAGCGATTCAAGCTTGGCGGGAAGGATCAGAACCTCAACGAGTTGAATTAGTTAAAAGTTACTTCCAATCTGTACCCGGATTTACTTCAATAGAAGCCGTTTCGCGCTCCTCTGCACCTAGTTTTCTCCAATGGTTTGGTGCAGGCGGAGGCGATCCATTTTACGCTGTGATTGCCAAACGTCCAGAAGCAGATTGAGCATTGTCGGAAATAAATGTGAATTTATACCCACTTGCTCCCAGAAAAAGCTAATAATTGCGATGATACGGTTCAACTTTAGGAGGAGCAATATGAATTTCCAAAATGGCAGGAGAATTTTAACAGCACTGTTATTGTCAGTAGTACTACTAGTAACAGCGTGTTCCCCAACGAAAGCACCTGGACGTTTTGATCAAGTGCAACAAGATAGCACTCAGCAAAAAAGTGGTCAAGCTGTCGCCAAAGAATCCACTCAAGGAAGCGAATTTAACAAATTCTTCCCCGGAACTCAAGCTGGCTACTCACGAGTCTACACCCAAGAGAAAAAAGGCTTTGCTGAAGCAAAGTTGAAAAAAGATGGTAAAGATGTGGCAATGCTGTCAATCTCTGATGCCAAAGGTGTTACAGGTGGTGCTAGTCCCACAGCCAAATTCCTCAAAAGCGACAAAAAAATTGGCGGTTATCCAGCCGTAGAAGTTGGTACCACGCAAACAGCCGTACTAGTGGGCGATCGCTATCAAGTCAAAGTTCTTTCTCGCGATCCATCTTTCGTAGCCAGCGATCGCGCGACTTGGATTCAAAAATTCAATCTCGATGGTCTAGCCCGACTTAAGTAAGTTATCTGGATGGGCATAATAAATATAACAGTCGAGAGTAAATTAGACTCTTGACTGTTTTTTCCAGACGAACATGCAAATCGCGATCTTGATATGACGCTTTCGCGAGGCGTCTCTACCATTGAAAAAATAAGGAGACTTTTGTGAGCAAACCTTTTCAAGATCTAGTTGATGAACTATCAACTGATAACCTTACCGTTAAAGCACTGCGAGCGTTAGACTTTGCGGTTCCTGGTGAGTGGAATAATGTCGTCGGCTTTGTCAACACTATCCGCACTGTCACCGGCGAAACTGACGAAGACCTGATTCAGCAAATCGGTGAACGCGCGATTTATCTCTACAACGACAAATCCCAAGGCTACCAACGCGCAATGTGGCTGTATCAAACAGTAGACAGTACAGATAAAGCTCTAGGTGCTGCAGCTTTGGCTAACAAAGTCAGCGAAAATATCGGCTTTTTAGGCTTTTTAGGCAACATCACCCCCAAACCCCAAAAAGCCCAAAGCATCGACTTGTGCTTAAAATTAGTCACTGAGTTGGTATCCTTTTGCCAAATTAACGGTATTCCTGGTGACAGCATCGGTGATTTTGTTGCCTCTTTGGGTGAATATAGCGGTGAGTCGCTGATGCGGATGGCAGCTTTGGTCTGCTTTGATGGTTTGATTCCTCTAGGACCGGGCTTCATCAACCAAGCCCTCTCAACAATCGATCAAACCAACCCCAAGGAGTTAGAACAAAATTCCACCTTCAAAAGTATCCAAGATTCAATTCCTGGTCAAGATTCGGGTAGCAAACTCAACTTCATCGGTCAAAGCTTTGACTCAGTCAAAGGCTGGATGAGCGACTTTGTCACCTCAAAGGGTTTGACACCACAAACAGTGGTCAGCAACTTGCAAAATTTCGTGCAGATTAGTGAAGACAAGTTCGACTACCTTGGAGCCTTCCTCGATGTCAGCACCAATTACTATGAACACACAGGTACTCAAACCTTAGCCCGTCGCTTAATTGAACGCGCCGTCGCTGAGATTTAACAATGATTTAATGGGCGTCGCCAGTCATGTGCCGCTAATTTAGTCATATGAGGGCATGGCATTGCTGTGCCCTTTAACATTGGTAAAATAGTTGATAGATGCTACATCACCGTTTTATCATGATTGAGAAACTCAGCGAAGAGCTACTACCGCCAGCATTTCCCGACCACACTCAGTTACCTGAATCCGATGGAACGTTTGTGAAAAACTTTCAAGAACATCCTCAAAGTTTAATTTTGACTGACTCCTTAGGACCAGTTCTACAAAGATTGCATCCCGACGGTCAATATTGTATCGGTCAAGATTGCGGTATTTACTGGCGGGAGACAGAACCACCGGAAAAAGGTGCAGTCGCCCCCGACTGGTTTTATGTCTCAAACGTCCCACCCAAACTAGACGGTCAAATTCGTCGCTCTTATGTACTGTGGCGGGAATTTTTAAGTCCGACAATTGCCATCGAATTCGCCTCCGGAAATGGCAAAGAAGAGCGAGATACAACGCCTTACACTGGTAAATTTTGGGTCTATGAGCGGGTCATGCGGATTCCTTATTATGCCATTTACGAAATCCGCAATTCTACATTAGAGGTCTATCACCTAGGCGATAGCTATCAAAAAATGACTCCTAACGATCGCGGTCATTATCCAATTGCACCATTAGAAGTGGAATTAGGAGTTGTCCAAGGAACTTATCAAAATCAAGATTCCCTCTGGCTGCGCTGGTGGGATCAAGATGGCAATTTGTTGTTAATTGGCGATGAACGTGCTGAACTTGAACAGCAAAGGGCGGAACATGAATACCAACGGGCGGAACATGAGCAACAACGGGCAGAACATGAGCAACAACGGGCAGAATTTGAATACCAACGCGCCGAAAAGCTCGCAGCTAAATTAAGAGAACTAGGAATCAATCTTGAATAAAATTTATTTCCATTGTGTCAAGATGCTTTCAGCCGCTGCACGTAAATTATCGTGACAGTGACCATTACTACCTAGCAATCCACCCCACTGACTCACATCTCCTGTGTTGTACTGCAAAGGAGTCCCATCAAAGTGAGTAAATTTACCACCAGCTTCGGTCAAAATTAATTCTGGTGCTGCTAAATCCCAGTCTTTAGGCGCAGATGTGTTTGACAAAGAAAGGTAAATATCTGCTTGTTGTTCCACAATCGCCGCGATTTTGCAGCCGATACTCCCAACCGCCTTCTGCTGCTGACAAGGTAAATTTTTGAGCAGATATTCAAATCGCCTGTCGCGATGATTTCGACTAGCCACCACAATCAAATCCTCAACGCGATCGCGTGCTGAAACCTGCAATGTTACAGAATGTTTCGCCCCCACCCCATCACGAGTTTCCGCAAATGCCCCACCGCCGAGTGTCGCGTAATACAGTTTCTTCGCTTCTGGAACTGCAACAACAGACAACACCGGACGCCGGGATTTAGTTAAAGCAATATGTACAGCATACTCCCCAGTCTTTTCAATAAAATCGCGGGTGCCATCCAAAGGATCAATAATCCAAACCCACTTAGCCTCTAGCGGCTGAGGTTCAGCAACCTTGTAAGTTTCCTCATTCACATAACCGTAATCTCCCTCACCTAAAGCCGCATGCAAACTATCCAAAATCAACTGACTTACCGCTAAATCAGCAGCAGTCACAGGTTCACTCTGTTTATATTGGACATCTAAATTACGCTCATCGGCAGTCTGATGATAATATGACTGCAACATATCTCCAGCTTCCCAACCAATCCGACACGCTAAAGCCAATATTTCGTTTAAATCTTTCATTTATTTAATTGATGTAAGTAACAGAGACATACGTTTACACTCGCCATCGCCGCGTGCCAAAAAACTGGCAAGATTTAGCCGCTATCTGCGCTGCAGCCGCCAGAGCATCAGGAAAACTTGCTCGCAAGATATAATGACAAAAAGCACCGTGGAAAACATCACCAGCCCCTAGTGTATCAACAGCTTGAATGATTGGAACATCTAAAAATCCGCTCTCACCGCGCCAATAATATTCAATTGGTTTCTCGCCATGAGTAATTGCAATGTGAGGAATTCCCAATCCTTGGAGATAAGCCATCACCTCCGCGCTGGTGTGACAACCGGGAGGATAAAAATTAGCACTACAAATAGCGTAATCAACCTCAGGCAACAATTGAGACATCCCCGGCTTCCAACTTCCCCCATCAATAACCACAGGAATCTTCTTGACTTTAGCCAGTATAGCGATTGTCTTACCCACCGCCATTTGATGTCCATCAATCAATACAATTTCCACATCTGCCAAAATATCTTCAGGAACATCACTATTTACCTGACTTTTCACCGCATTAATCGAAACCACCGCTCGTTCACCCGTAGCTTGAGTCACAATAATTGAAGAAATTGGTGGCGATTGGGTAGTTGTCGGCTGAAGATCAGCAATCTGGACTCCACAACTTGTCAAATCATCACGAATCAATTGTGCCATCTCCGCTTGACCAACGATCCCCATCACCGTTGCCCGATCTCCCAAATAACTAAAAGCCACCGCCGCATTTGTCGCCGGTCCCCCCGCCGCTACAGTATATTCAGAAGCGACAACCTTTTGATTAACCCCTGGTGTACATTCAGCCAAATAAATCAAATCCAAAGTCACCAACCCCACAAACAACCCACATTGAGACTTGATCTCTGAGACTTGAGATTTGAAATTAGTCATAACCCCCCCCATAAAATTCCCCCACCGCCGGAATGCCCACCGAACCCCAACCAGCAACACTCTACCTAGTCGGCACACCGATTGGCAACCTTGAAGACATGACCTTCCGGGCTGTGCGAATATTACAAACAGTGAATTTAATTGCCGCTGAAGACACTCGCCACACCGGCAAACTCCTGCAACACTTTCAAATTACTACTCCTCAAATTAGTTATCACGATCGCAACCGTACCAGTCGGACTCCAGAATTATTAGCTATTTTAGGTGAAGGGAAAGCTATAGCCTTGGTTACAGATGCGGGAATGCCACTGATTTCCGATCCGGGATATGAATTAGTGAAAGCTTGTATTGAAGCGGGGTTATCAGTTGTGCCGATTCCGGGAGTGAGTGCAGCGATTACGGCAATCTCAGCCGCTGGACTACCAACTGATCGTTTTGTCTTTGAAGGCTTTTTACCAGTCAAAGGTCAAGAAAGACAAGAGAGGTTAGAAGCTATCCAAACAGAACACCGCACGATAATTTTCTACGAAGCTCCGCACCGAGTGCGGCAAACTTTGCAAGACTTAGGAGAAATTTTGGGGGAACGCCAAATTGTACTGGCGCGGGAGTTAACTAAATTGTATGAGGAATTTTGGCGCGGAACTATTAGTGATGCTTGTCAGCATTACAGCAATCGAGAACCTCAAGGCGAATTTACTTTAGTGGTGGCGGGAACTCCACCGAGTCAACTACAGCTTTCAGAAGCTCAACTAAAAACCGAGTTAATCCAGATGATCGCTCAAGGAATATCGCGATCGCAAGCAAGTCGCCAGTTAGCAAAATTTACCTCCATCCCCCGTCGCGAACTCTATCAATTAGCGCTTTCAATCAACAATGACGATATTTAGAAAGATCTCATTACCTGTAAGCCGACAATCCTACCACCATTACCATCACCGCTAATGATCGGAAATAGGATCAGCCCATGCTTTTGCTTCAACTCCAGCCGTCCAGTTAGATATCCGATCCCAGCGCCAGCCAGCACATCAGTCCAACGATGACGATTGAGGTCTACTCGCGAATAAGCTATTACCGACGCACCAGCATACCAGAGTAAAGCATAGCGTGGGTGATAGTGGCTCTGCATCGCTGCTATTGCAAAAGCTGCTGTAGCATGACAACTGGGAAAACTATCGTTTCCGTTGTTGTCAGGTCGCTTAACGTGGATAACTTGTTTTAAGCCTTCACAAATCAACCCACTTGTAACGAGGGAATCTAATGTCCGTAGAGCATGTTGTCCACCAGATTTGCCATCTGTCAATAGCGGTAAAGTCACACCAGTACCTAAATAGATTGCTGTACCAGGACCTGAGATAAAATCAGACACTGAACCGGCGTTGGCTTTTGGTGCAGCAAATATCGTGCAGCACAGGGCAATAACAATCGGAGATAGTGTTTTGAACCAAGACATAAAAGCCTCTTATTTATTGAATTTGATTACCTCAGTCGCCCGTGCAAAGCACTCTTATGTACTTACTTAAAAGGCTTAAAACATGTTGAAATTGCTGCTCTTCACGAATTGTGAAAAGGCAGGATCATGTAGTTTTTCGGATATTTTTCTCAGCAATAATACCGATAAATTAGTGGTATTAGATTAACTTTACCAAAGTGAGTAAAATAGTTCTTTTGTAACAAAAATACCAATTATTTATTTCTTTTTGACAATCAATTCTCGGATCTACCGAGGAAACGGTACGTCATGAAATTTATTTAAGATTTGTAACACCCGATAACCTACACCTCACACCCGACAAGAGGGCGAAGTCCTGTGATCTGAAGCGAAAATAGGATACAAATACTTGCGATAGCACCCGAAGAGCGAGAAGCTTCCTGTAGTATTAATGATGAACTAGAGAGAGTAGTTGCATATGAGCATCAGTAGCAATTCCGGCAAGATAAAGTTTGGTACCGATGGATGGCGAGGGATTATTGCTGATGATTTTACTTTTCCCAATGTGAGGAAAGTAACACGAGCGATCGCTAGTTACCTCGAAACTGCTTACACAAAAGACCGACCAGTTCTCATTGCTTATGATACTCGCTTTCTCGCCGATGAATTTGCCTACGCAGCCGCGCAAGTGCTAGCGGACATCGGTTGGACAGTAAAAATCACAGATCGGGATTGTCCCACACCAGTAATTGCTTACAACGCCCGTCACCTAAATTCAGCCGGGGCGTTAATGTTTACCGCTAGCCACAACCCAGCACCCTACTGTGGCATCAAGTATATTCCTGACTATGCGGGTCCTGCTACACCGGAGATTACGGATACGATTGTGGCAAATATTGAAGGGGCTTCGGATGCGTTACCCGCTACCAACCGAACTGAGAGAATTTCCAAATTCGATCCAAAACCGGAATACATGCAATTCATCTACACTCTCTTAGATGTAGACAAAATTAGAAGCGCCAAATTAAAGGTCAAATACGATGCCCTTTATTCAACTTCTCGCGGCTATTTAGATGATGTTTTAAAACACTGTGGCTGCGACCTAGAAAGCTTCCACACTTACCGCGACGTGCTATTTGGCGGGGGGATGCCTGAACCCAAAGGCGAACAGTTAGTTGAGTTAGTCGCCGCCGTTCAAAAAGACAACGCCGATATTGGTTTAGCAACCGATGGAGATAGCGATCGCTTTGGGATTGTCGATGAAAAAGGTAACTTCCTCACCCCAAACACAGTCCTGCTAGTCTTGGCGCGTCACTTAATCAAAAATAGAGGCAAAAAAGGAGCAATAGTCCGCACTGTCGCTACCACCCATTTACTCGATAATTTCGCCGCTAAATACGGGTTAGAAATTTACGAAACCGCCGTTGGCTTTAAATACATCGGGCAAAAGATGCGCGAAACCACGGTCTTAATTGGTGGAGAAGAATCAGGCGGCTTGAGCATCATCGGACATATTCCTGAAAAAGATGGCATTTTGGCAGATATGCTAGTCGCAGAAGCGATCGCTTACGAAGGCAAACCACTCAGCCAACTAGTCGCCGAAGCCATTGCGGAAGCGGATGGTCCACTTTTCAATCAACGCCTAGACTTACACCTAGACGACGCCCATAAAGCTGCTGTCATCGAATCTTTTACTAAAAACCCACCGACAACAGTCGCCGGAGTCAAAGTCAAAGAAATCGGACGTAAAGATGGTGTCAAACTGTATCTTGAAGATGGTAGTTGGATTCTCCTGCGTCCTTCAGGTACAGAACCGCTGATGCGCGTTTATTTAGAAACTCACTCCCCAGAACAGCAAACCAAGATTGCCGCAGAAATGGAAAGTACCATCGCCAAGCTAGAATCGGTGAAAGCTTAGACTATAGTTCGCGCAAAGACGCCAAGATAGAAATAACCTTCGCGCCTTTGCGCCGCTGTGTGAAAAAATTATGGTAACTATCGCACCTTTACTGACATCTGTAGCGATCGCTTTCTGGATCATCGCGATCGCGATTATTTCTGTACAAAATGCTACGCCTATAACTTTGAAGTTTCTCACTTTTGAGTCGATTTCGATCCCAGTTGGTCTATTGTTAGCTTTTTGTATTTGTTTAGGAATCATGGGGATGGCATTGCTGCTACCTCTGTGGAGTCTTACTAGGAGTAGGCAAACGTTATCAGATGATGATCCTGAGTTCTTTGTAGATGAATAATTGTTAAGTTTAATTTTTTCAATTTTGGATTTTGAATAAATTAAAAATTTTCTCTGACCAACTGTATAAATGTTATTTACCAAGTATCACCAAGACAACTCAATGTCTAAAAACAAGAATCTCCCACCAAGCTAAGCTGTGATGGGAGAACATCAAATACTATTGCGATTAGGACTACTTTCTTCTACTTGATCTTGGTGTTTGTCTCTTCGGGGTCATCAACTGATCTAAGCGACTTTCCAAGTTAGAACTGTTTTTAATCAGACTCTCTACTTGAGTTTTTAAAGTCTCTAATTTCGCAACTACTGCTTGCATGTCTGTGTTGTCTTCTGACTTAGTTGAGTTTTCTGTGTCGGTATTATCAGTTTTCAACTGTTCTAATCGAGTTTCTGATTGCGAGTTAGCTTGAGTTAGATTTGCTACTTGGACTTTCAAGTTTTCTAAATCGGTAACTTGGGCTGTGACTGCTTCTAGTTTTTGGGTTTGAGTAAGAGTTGTGGTTTCAAGGCGGTTTTCCAGATTGGAAGTGCTATGGACAAGGTTTTCCACTTGGACTTTCATGCTTTCTACATTGGAAATGCTATGGACAAGGTTTTCCACTCTTCCTTTCATGCTTTCCAGATTGGAAGTGCTATGGACAAGATTTTCCACTTGGACTTTCATGCTTTCCACATTGGAAGTGCTATGGACAAGATTTTCTACTCTTCCTTTCAGGCTTTCTAAATCGGTAACTTGCGCTGTGACGGCTTCCAGTTTCTGAGTTTGAGTCCCAGTTGTGGTTTCGAGGCGCTTTTCCAGGTTGGAAGTGCTATGGACAAGATTTTCTACTTGGACTTTCAGGCTTTCCAAATCGGTAACTTGCGCTGTGACGGCTTCTAGTTTCTGAGTTTGAGTAAGAGTCGCGGTCTCTATCCGGTTTTCCAGGTTGGAAGTACTTTGGAAAAGATTTTCCACTCTGACTTTCAGGTTTTCCAGGTTGGAAGTGCTATGGACAAGATTTTCCACTTGGACTTTTAGGCTTTCCAGGTTGGAAGTGCTATGGACAAGGTTTTCTACTTGGACTTTCAGGCTTTCCAGGTTGGAAGTGCTATGGACAAGATTTTCCACTCTGCCTTTCAGGCTTTCCAAATCGGTAACTTGCGCTGTGACGGCTTCTAGTTTCTGAGTTTGAGTAAGAGTCGTGGTCTCTATCCGCTTTTCCAGGTTAGAAGTGCTTTGGAAAAGATTTTCCACTCTGACTTTCAGGTTTTCCAGACTGGAAGTGCTATGGACAAGATTTTCCACTTGGACTTTCAGGTTTCCTAAAGCGGTAACTTGCGCTGTGACGGCTTCTATCTTCTGGATTTGAGGAATCGCACTTGCTATCTGATTGGTGAGATGATCTTGGGAAGTCTTTTGGGTTTCCCGTAACTGTTGTAAGCTAGTTTCCAGTTGGGAGTGATTTTGAATCAGACTTTCCACCTGGGATTGCAGCTTTTGAGCAGATTCAGCTTGTTTCTTGTTTTCTTGGGTAGATGTCTGAGTTTGCTGCTTAATTGACTGATTCGCTGCTTCAATTAGCGCCATTAGCTTGGCTTGCTCAGTTTTGCTAGCCTGTAGACTACGAAGCACCTGAACAACTAATATGGTAATTACAGCGATCGCGATTGCTGATGGAATAAAAATCGGCAGTTGTATCTCCCCGATTGCTACAGTTGCAAATATACTCATTTATCTTGGAAAGTGGTGTAGTGTTATACTAAATTAAAACACCTTCAAAGAAAATATAGTATACAAAGTTATCTTTCTAAAAGTAGATTTATCAATAAATCCGAGACCAGAAGATAAATTAACAGCTTTCTTCAAGATTTGTAAAATTAATTTATCGTTAATTGATATCACGCTACAACTAATAATATATCGCGCTACAGCTATGCTCTGCCACCAACAAGCAGACATTTTGATTTCATCAGAGTTAAATCAGGACTAAGTTCATTTTTGCAATCACCATTATTTTCCAATTGGAATCGGAGGTGAATAATGACTGTTTATCCAGATATTCAAGTAGATTTACCCGTTGCGGGGAATAGCCAATTACTACACTCGCTTCCAAGTTCCCGCAATCGTGCTGTCGTCAAAGTTGTAAACGCAGCGCAAATGGCATTTGCTGAAGCCTATATTAACGGCTTTGTGATCCCTGACTCAGTGCTCAAGGGGTTTTTTAATACCTTCATGCCAATTTTGTTCCAGCGATTTCCGTCACTATTAGCACCTTATTACAGTGAGAACACCCAATAATATTTCTAGTCCGTTTACCCACAAGTACATCTTTCCTCATGGTCGGTACTGGAAGTATGATGCTGTACCTGAACACAATCGGGATTTGAAAACAATTAATCGCTGGTACATGAATGGAATTAACTATCACAAAACTTTTGCAGCTTGGCTAGAGAATTTCGATGC
>Ga0209512_1001130_pt1 | contig 35437 bp, 32 predicted proteins | sample frozenSSSSmetaG_FD_184142 | JGI IMG/M metagenome (GOLD analysis project Ga0209512, IMG submission 184142) | Glacier valley bacterial and archeal communities from Borup Fiord, Nunavut, Canada, to study Microbial Dark Matter (Phase II) -... | ecosystem: Environmental > Aquatic > Freshwater > Ice >...
TACTCCAGTCAAGGTTCATCGCAATCAAAGCTTGATAGAGCGGCAGCGGGGTGCTGCCGGTGGCGAGGCCGAGCACCGCGTCCGGCTTGTCGCGCAGAAGTCGGGCAATGATCCGCGCGGCGACTCCGGCGGCGTCCGCAGTGGTGGGCTGGATGATGATTTCCATTAGATCAGGCCGAGTTGTTCGCCGAGCTTCTGACGGACATCGGCGTTGAAGCGTTCGATGAAGTCGCAGACATAGCCGGTGATGTCTTTTGTCTCGTCGGTCACGAGCGGAGTGAGATCAAGGCCGAAGACGAGCTGCGTCGCGGCGTCCGTGGAGTGGGAGTCGAAAAAAGTGGCGTTCGCAGCGCGGCGTCCGAGGGTGGCGAGGTCGTAGCGTTTTCCACCGGCGATCTGTGAATCAAAAATCCCGCTCAATGCGGCGGCGAGGTTGTCGCGGCCGCTGACGTCCATCAGCACCTTGTCGCCATCGGGCAGCCAGTCGAGATTGCGCCAGATTTCGCAGCCGATCACCTGCTGCGGCCGCTGGTCGCGCGGAAGCTGGCGCATCGCCTGAATCGCGGCCAGGGTCACGCCGAGGTGGGTATCATGTTTGTCGGCGAGGTTGTGGGTATAAACGACTTTCGGGCGGGTGGCTGCCAGAATTTCCAACAGATCGCCGGTCAGATGTTGTTTGTCCGGGCCTTTCACCGAGCTGCTCGGATAGTCGAGCTGGATCATCGCGCCGTAATGCCCGACGGCGGCGGCGGTGTCCTGCTCCTTGCGGCGGATTCCCATCATTTGTTCGTTAGAAAAATCCGCGTACGGACCGGTGCGCGAGCTGCCCGCGCCATCGGTGCAGGTGACGCCGCCGAACCACCGGTCGTCTCGGGCGAAGCAGGCGAGAATGCCGTGGAAGGCCATGAATTCCAAATCGTCCTGGTGAGCGCCGATGCCGAGGTGGGTGACACGTGACAGGGCCTCGCCCTCGGGCTTGCCGTCGGGGATGAAAATCGAGGAGGTGGGATTGTGAAGTTTCATCGGATTATTTTTTAGGTTTTTGGCAAACTCGCGGCCGCCACCGCCTGGCCGACGCGGCGGGATTTCCCATCAGGCACGTGCATGGCGACGGAGATTTCCGGGAACTCACTGGCCATTATTTCGCGGGCTTTGGCGAGCACGATGTCGCCGCCCCTGCCAGTGGTCACGCGGTCGAGGATGAGCATGTGGTCGAAGTCATAAAAAATCGAGGTAGTGGGGGATCGTGTTGCCCAGATAGACGCCGATGGTTTCGTAAATTTTCGCGGCCCGCTCGTCGCCGGCGGCCATCAGGTTCTGCACTTCCTTGAGCCGGTCCGGCAGATCCATCGTCTTCGGCAGTTTGATCTTCGCCGCGGGCAGGAGTTTGTTCACGGCCTGTTGGGAAAATTAAAGCGCACCGACGCCGGCATCGCCGGACCATTCGTCGACGGGGGCCTTCGGGTTCTAGTCCACCGGGGCGAAGGCCAGTTCGTTGAGCCAGCCGAGGATGCGGCCGCGCTTGTCGATGAATCCGGCGGCCTCACTGGAGCCCATTGCGATGCCCAACATCTCCGTCTGTTGGAGTGAGAGCGCGCCGGCGAGCGCGGTGACATCGCCGTCGTTCATTACCACCAGTGGCACGTTCCACAGAGAGTTTTCCGCCGGGTGCTCGGCCTGGTTTTCCGGGTAGAAGCCGGACTCCGGGCAGTAGTGTCCATGTTTGGCGAAAAAACGGTCCTCCTCCCACTCCAACAGAAGCAGGTCACCGCGATCATCGGCTCGGGCGTGCTCGCGGTGGATCGAGTCAGCGCTCATTCCCAGGTCGATGGCCATCTGGACGTGGCGTTCCTGCCAATCGCCACGTTCCTTAAGCGCCTTCCACGGGTTTTGGTGGGATCCTCGTTTCATGACTTTGAGAGGTTGGGAAAATTAACTCCGATCTGCGGCGGCTTTCAAGAGTGAAGCGCGGCGACGATGGAAAACTCAGCGAGCAGGAGTTCGTGACCCACATCGCCAAAAACGGGTGACCCGTGTGTTCGGTCGGTGTGAAAAAGCCGTGTGCGGCCCGGGCTCGCTGCGGCTGGCCCGCCATTGCACCGACCGCTAAAAGAAGCTGCCGTTTCGGGATTGTCGGCGCGTGGGAATTCCGATTGCCTCGCATCATGACCAAAACCCTGCGCCCGTTGATTTTGTTCGCCGCCGCCTTGATCGGATCGCTGCACGCCGCGCCACCGGTGATGGAGGCGGTGGACGGGCGGATGAAGGGATTCGTGGAGGGGAGGGAAGTTTCCGGCGTGGTGACACTGGTGGCGGACGAGGAGAAGATCCTGCATCTTTCCGCTGCGGGGCTGGCGGATATTGAAAAAAACCAGCCGATGGCGACCGACGCCGTTTTCTGGATCGCCTCGATGACCAAGCCGATCACCGCCACCGCCGTGATGATGATGCAGGAGGAGGGGAAACTTTCCGTGGACGATCCGATTTCGAAATACCTGCCGGAGTTCACCGGCGACAAAGCGGGCATTACGATCAAACAATGCCTCACCCACAGCAGCGGGTTGGCCGATGTCTCGCTGGAAGAAACCACGGGCGTCGCCACGCTGGCGGAACTCATGCCGCTCATCGTCGCCAAGCCGCTGGTGTTTCCGCCCGGCAGCAAGTGGCAGTATTGCCAGACCGGGATCAACACGGTCGCGCGCATCGTCGAGGTCGTTTCCGGCAAGCCGTTTCCTGATTTTCTGCAGCAACGTTTGTTCGATCCACTGGGCATGAAGGACACCACCTTCTATCCGGACGATGCGGAGATCGCCCGCATCGCGCCGTCCTACAACCGGACCAGCGACGGAAGTCTGGAAAAAACCGGGCTCTACTTCCTCCCCGGCATCTCTCCGGCAGTGAAAAACCGCTACCCACTCGCGAACGGCGGCCTTTTCTCCACTGCCGGGGATTACGCGAAATTCGCCCAGATGATCCTCCGCGGCGGCGAGTCCGGCGGAAAACGCTATCTGAAAGAGGAGACGGTGAAACAAATGACCAGCGTGCAAAGCGGCGATCTCGTCGCCGGCTTCACCCCCGGAAGCGCTTGGGGCCTCGGCTGGAGCATCGTCCGCGAACCGCAGGGAGTCAGTGCCGCGCTGTCACCCGGCTCCTTCGGCCACGGCGGCAGGAACGGCACGCAAGCCTGGATCGATCCCACGAAAAAGCGCATCTATCTGCTCATGATCCAGCGCGGGGACATCGGGAATTCCGATGGCTCGCCGATCCGCAAGGCATTCCAAGACGCCGCCGCCCAACCATGAAACTCCTGCTCATCGGCCACGGCTACCTCGGACAGGCGATCACCCGCCAGTTTCGTGAAAACGGCTGGGACGTGGTGGCGACCTCGCTTTCCGGCAGTGACGGTACGATTTCCTGCGATGTGGGAGACTCGGAATCAGTGGGAAGTCTGCCTTCCGCCGATCTCATCGTCCACTGCGCCGCCTCCGGTCGCGGCGGGGCGGAAGCCTATCAGCGGGTGTATGTCGACGGCTGCCGGAATCTGGTGGAGAAATTTCCCGGAGTACCGCTGCTTTTCACGTCGAGCACGTCGGTTTACGCGCAGATCGATGGCAGCGTGGTGACGGAAGAAAGTCCCGCCATCCCGGATCGGGAGACGGGGAGCTTGTTGTTAGCTGCGGAAACGGTGGCGCTCGCCGCTGGGGGAACTGTCACGCGGCTCTCCGGCATCTACGGCCCCGGGCGCAGTGTGATTTTGAAAAAATTCCTCAGCGGGGAGGCGGTGATTGAGGAAGACGGCCGGCGTTTTCTCAACCAAATCCACCGCGACGACGCCGCCCGCGCGATTTTCCACCTCGCGGAAACGAAAGCCACCGGCGTCTTCAACACCAGCGACTCCACTCCACTCAGCCAGCTCGAGTGCTATCAGGCGCTCGCGGAAATTTTCCAAAAACCGATGCCACCCAGCGGCCCCCGCGACCTCAACCGCAAGCGCGGCTGGACGCACAAGCAGGTTTCAAACGCAAAGCTAGCAGCCACTGGCTGGCAACCGGAGTTCCGCGCATTTACCGACGCCGTGGCGTCCGTCGCCGCGACACTTCATCAGGCCGGTTCCTGATACCGGCAAGGAACCCATTTCAGCCATCCCGCGATCCCGTAGCGGAGAAATTCTTTACAGCACTTCAATTTGTGAATAACACAAATTGCTGTCGATGCATGTCGGGAAATCCGATTCCGTCGTCCAAACCCTCCTGGCACGCCCCCCCGACTCGCCCGTGAGTTGCACTTTCCCAAGTTGCCAATCGATGAACCGCCGTATCACCGCCCTAGCCATTATTATCTTTGCCGTGCTGGTTTCGGCTGTCCTGCTGTGGCCACGGAACGGTCATCCGGCGGAAACCGTGATCGCCACTCATGAGGCAGTGGAACCGCAGGCCCTGGTCGCCCCTGTTCCTGCGCCGTTGGTGACTCCGCCCGCGATCCAACCCCAAGTGCAGGCGGCGGCGGATGTTCCCCCTGTCGGGAAATTCGTCCCCGGTCATTTCCCCGGTGTGAGCGTCAGCCACGAGCCGGGCACTCAACATCCGACACCTCCGGAAGGCACGCCCCGCACGACTTCCAAAGAACAGGAAATCATCCTGCCCGACGGCCGGCGGCTCATCGGAGTTACTCTCGACGAAACCTGGCGCGTCCCTCTGCGGCAGAAAGCCGAACCCTGATTTCACCCCACCCCTCACCCCCGAGACATGAAAACGCTACTCATCCTTCTTTTCGCCGCCGCCACAGCTTCGGCGATTCCCATTCAGGTGATCTATGGCGATGCCGCCAATACCGGTTTCTACGATCCCGCACCGCGCACCGCGCTGCCGACGAACCCGGGCACGACGCTCGGAGAACAGCGCCGGATCGCTTTCGAATTCGCGCTTTCCCGCTGGTCCACGCAGATCGCCGGCACCATTCCCCTGAAGGTCCGGGCAGCATGGAGCAGCACTCCGGCGGGCCCCACCAGCATCACCCTGGCCAGCGCCTCGCCGGTGAATTTTTTCAAAAATGGCGTCGTTGTCAGTGGCTTGCCCCGCAACAACACCTTTTATCCATCGGCCCTCGTCGATCAGGTCATGGGGCAGAATCTTGTTGTAAACGGCACCTCCGACGACATTTCCGTGGACTGCAATTCCTATCTGGATGAAGTCACCACCGACGGTTATACATGGGACTACGGCCTCGATAACTCCGCGGCATCGGGCACTTCGTTCGTCGGCGTCACGCTCCATGAAATCGGTCACGGTCTGGGGTTTATTTCCTCCCTGAATCAAACGACGGGTAACTACAACCTCAGCTCTCCGTCCTCATGGGATGCCCTCATGACGGACTCCAGCGGCACCTTCCTCACCACGATGAGCGCCGCCAACCGGGTCCCCTTGACCATTAGGACGCCCTCTACTCCGACGGCGCGACGATCCGGCTCTATAACCAAGGAAATCCTGCCCGGGTGCACGCTCCGGCCACGTTCGTTCCGGGATCCTCGCTGCACCATTTCGACGAGGTCCTTTATTCGACCACTGGCAGCATCAATGAGTTGATGACGCCAATGGTGAGCTTCCCCACCCAGATGTTCGGCCCCTTGGTGACCAGCGCGTTGCGCGACATGGGATACACCATGGCAGACACCCTGCCGCCCATCGCGGACATCGTCAGCCCGGTGCCGGGCCGTCCCTATAACAGCTCGGCCTTGGCAAGCGCCGGCATCTTCGGGACCACCACTGACACCAGTGCGGCAGGCAGCAGCAATTCCGTCGGCCTGCTGCGCGTCCGCCTCGCCCTTTACAGCCATCCGCAGGGCAAATGGTACCGCTGGGAAACCACGCCCGGTTTCGACTCCCCCACCTTTCAATACGCAACCCATACGAAGTCCACGACGATTGAAAAACTGCTGCCGATCACGACCGGTTCGCACAAGTGGACGAGCACCATTCCGGCCGGGCTGCCGGATGGAAATTACGAAATCCACATCGAGTCGGTGGATCAGAACGACCAGGGCAGCGGTTTCATTTCCAGCTCGTTCACCATCGACAACTCCGCGCCGTCCGTGACCGTCGAGCCGTGGATCAATAACAGCACGATCTTCAATTTGAGCCCGCTCGCGTTCCTCGCGCCGGATGCCGCGAGTGTCGTCTTCGAGCTGCGGCGCATCGACGGAGCGACTACCTGGTATTGGACCGGCACGAACTGGTCGAGCACTCCGTTTTCCCTAACCACCACACAAACCGGCGGCCGCTGGTATTCGAACGCGGCGCTCCCGGGGAGAAATAATTGGCCGCAAGGGCAGCCGATCGTGATCCGCGCGGTGGCGACGGATTCCGCCTCCAACACTCAGGTTTCACAAATCACGGTCAACCGCACGGCGGCAGACGCGACCTTGCCGCTGGTTTCCGTGGACCAGCCCTTCACCGGCACGGTCCTGACCAGCCCGGTGCTGCCGCAAGTGAAAGGTTACGCCCAAGACGCGGAGTCCGGAATCACGTCCGTTTCGCTCACCATCACCCGTTTTGTTCCCGGCGGTGGTCTCGAGTTCTGGAGCGGCTCCAGCTGGGGCGCGACTTCGGTGAATCTGCCGGTCACCCACTACAAGGGAAGTGGAATCTGGACCGCACCGTCCGGCTGGGCACTTCCCGGCGGCTCCAGCCTGCCGAACGGTGGTTACTCCATCCAAATTTCCGCGACCAATGGCGAATCGCCTGCGGGTAGCGCGGGAGCGGGTTCCACGTTCACGGTGGATTATCACCCGGTTTACTACTGGACCGGAGGCACGCTGCGCGACGGAGATCCTTATAACAACAGCAACTCGTGGGGCAATCCGCTGAACTGGTCGCCTTATGGCACACCCGGGGCCGGAGACGTCGTCATCATCGACATCAACGACCGGATCGACACGGAGTTCAGCCGCACACTGTATGGCCTGCAAATGTCCACGGGCATGATCAATTTTACCAACGGACCGGGAAATTTCGGCACGCTGACGACCACGAACAATGTCACCTGGACCGGCGGCACCCTCAGCGGTATCTGGGAAAATCAAGGTACCGCCACGCTGAGCGGTCCCGCCACCAAGCTGCTGTGGGATGGCGCTGTGCTGAACAACCTCGGCACCGTCACTTGGCAAGGCGAAGGATCGATCCTCGCACAGGCCAACGGCGGCTCCGCCACCATCAATAACAAGACCGGCTCAACCTTCCGCATCACGGCGGATGGTCCGGTTTTCGGACGCGTTAATCCGTATTACCGCCCCATTTTTAACAACGAGTCAGGAGCTTTGCTGGAAAAATCGGGAACGGCCGGGTCGTCCGTCCTGAACACGTGGAAATACAACACCGCGGGTGAAATCCGCTGCGCCAGCGGCACCCTCGCGTTCGAAAACAACATGCCGGACATCGATCTTTCCCTGAACCCCGGCACCACGCTGACCGGAAGCGGACGCCTGCGCTGGCAAGCCGATGTGGAGCTCGGCACGGCTGTCAACGCAGTGCCCCCGGTGGACTTGCCCGAAGGTGGATCGCTCACTTCTCTGCCATCGTCGAAATTCGAAGGCACCCTCAATTGGACCGGCGGCACGTTCTACGGCGTGGCGACGATCGGTGCCGCGGGAACGGTCAACCTCAGCGACGCTGTCCCTGCGGAACCCAAGGTGAAATTGCTCTGGGACGGAGCGATCCTGAACAATCTGGGAACCATCAACTGGCTTGGCGGCGGACCATTGCAGGCCCAGGCCAATGGTGGCACCGCGACGGTGAACAACCTGTCCGGCGCGTTTTTCAACATCGCTGCCGATGGCCCGCTCTTCAGCCGCGCAAATCCCTACCATGTTCCGATTTTCAACAACCAGTCGGGCGCGGTTTTCCGCAAAACGGCTGGCTCGGGGACGACATTGATCCACACTTTCACCTTCAATCAGCGTGGCGGAATCGTCTGCAACACCGGCACTCTGGCCTACAACACCGTGCTCAACCTCGAATCCACCACCCCGTGGACCGGAGCGGGAGCCTATGAAATGCAGGGCGGCGCCACCACGCTGACCGGGACCATGACGCTCAACGGACCCGCGTTCACCATTCTCGCGGGCGACGTTTACGGAGCATCGGACGGCACCGGAGCTTTCACCACCACCGGCGCAAGCACGGTGGAATGGAAGGGTGGCACCTTCGTCCGCACGCTGCGCCTGACGCCGGGCAGCAAGCTGAATCTATCCGGAGCCGCCGTGAAATTGCTGTGGGACGGAACGGTGTTGGACAATCAGGGAATCATCACCTGGAAAGGCGGCGGTACGCTGCGAGCTCAGGCGAATGCTGGCACGGCCATCGTGAACAACCTTTCAGGGGCGCAGTTCCAGATTGCGGCGGACGGCTTGGTGTTTGATCGCGCCGCCCCTTATTACACTCCGGTTTTCAACAACCTCGCGGGCGCTAAATTCGGCCGCAGCCTCGGCGCGGGTGCCGCAACGGTCCAAACGTTCACGCTGAACAACGAGGGCGAGATCAAAGCGGAAACCGGCATGCTGGAGTTGAACACCACACTCAACCTCAAAAACGGCGGAACCTTGCTCGGCACGGGACAATTCCAAATGCTCGGCGGAACCACGAATTTCACCGGGACCACCTCATTGACCGGGACGAGTTTCTCCGTCATCGGCGGCACGATCACCGGAGCGGACAGCGCGGTGATCACCAGTTCGTCGGGCGGTGCGTGGCGGTGGCTGAGAGGAACTTTGGCCGGGACGTTGGAAATTGGTGCCAACTCCGCATTCCACATTGCCGATCCGGTAACGGGCGCGACTGACAAGGTGTTGGTGGACGGAGCCGTGCTTAACAACAAGGGCCTGATTTCCTGGTCAGGCGGCACGCTGCAAGCGCAGGCGAACGGCGGCATTTCCACCCTGAACAACCGCTCCGGCGGAAAGGTTTCCGTGACGGCAGAGGGCTACCTTTTCACCCGGCAGGCACCTTACTCGCTGCCCGTTTTCAACAACGACATCGGAGCGGTTTTCGAGAAAACGGCGGGTGATCCGGCGGTCGCCACGATCGTGGATTGGGGCTTCAACAACAACGGCACGCTGCGCGTCGGCGCAGGCAAGGTGGAGTTATTCAAGGCGGGCGACAGCAGCGGGATTTTCACGGCGGATCTGGCGGCGTTGCTCAGGTTCCGCAGCGGCAGCCACACGTTGCGGAATGGCGCGGTTCTTTCGGGTGCCGGCTTGATCCAGGTGGATGGAGGTACGGTGCTGGGTGATGGAAATTTGAATGGAAACACCGTTTCACCGGGAGCGTTCGAGCTCATTTCCGGAACCCTCGGGGGCACCACCAGCTACGGCGGCAGCGGCTTTTTCCACTGGCTCGGCGGCACCGTGTCCGGCACTCTGAACCTCGCGGCCGGAACCCGCACGGACATTTACGACACGCCGGACAAAACCCTGTGGGACGGTGCCGTGCTGAACAACTCCGGCACGATGGTCTGGCAAGGCGGCCCCATCGTCGCCCAAGCAAACGGCGGCAACTCCGTGGTGAACAACAAGTCCGGCGGCACGTTCCGCATGGCCGGGGATGGCACGGTTTTCGCCCGCTACAATCCTTACTACCGCGCCATTTTCAACAACGAGGCGGGGGCGATTCTGGAAAAACAAGGAACGTCCGGATCCTCCATCCTGACCACTTGGCGGTATAACAACGCGGGTGAAATCCGCTGCGGCAGCGGCACTCTCGCGTTCACGAACAACATGGGTGATATCGACCTCTATCTCGATCCCGGCACCACGCTCACCGGCAGCGGACGCCTGCGATTGCAAGCCGATGCCCAGATGAATACCTCGATCACCGCGCTCTGCCCGGTGGACCTGATGGAAAATGGTTCGCTGACCTGCGTTTCGCCATCGGTTTTCCAAGGCACGCTCAACTGGACGGGCGGAACCGTGTTTGGCACGATGACCGTCGGCCCGGCCGGTGTGGTCAATCTCAGCGACGCCGTTCCCGGCACCCCGGTGTCAAAACTGCTCTGGGACGGCGCGGTACTGAACAATCAAGGCATCGTCAACTGGCTCGGAGGCGGCTCACTCCAAGCTCAGGCAAATGGCGGAACCGCGACATTCAACAATCAGTCCGGCGGAGTTTTCAACGCGATGGCCGGGGGCACTGTTTTCACCCGGGCGGCACCCTATTATACACCGATGTTCAACAACTCCGGCAGTTTCCGGATCGGCTCCCCGCTTGCAACCTGCACCTTGAGCAGTTGGGCCTTCACCCAATCCGGCTCCGGTTCCCTGAACATCGACCTGGCCGGCCCAGCCCTCGCCGAGTTCGACCGTTTCGTCGTCACTGCTGCCACCGCCACCCTCGGCGGCACGCTCAATGTCACCAAGCTCAACGGCTATGCTCCCGCCAACGAGACGACCTTCGCTTTCCTCACCTCCCCGGCGCTTACCGGGCAATTCGGAACGGTGAACGCCCCCGGCTTTCAGGTCGATTATAGTGCCGGTGGGGCCACACTTCGCGTCGGCGGTCTGAACTACTCCGCTTGGGCTCTCGCCGCGCAATTGACTGGAAATGAAGCACTGGCCTCCGCCGACCCGGACGGCGATGGGCAAACCAATTTTGCCGAATATGTCTTCAACACCAACCCGAAGGCAGGCAACGCGTCTCCCGGAACCGTCACTCAGGAGACAATCGAAGGCCAACGCTGGCTCACCCTCAACTACCGCCGCTGGGATGATCGCGTTTCCGCAGGCGTGATCTACTCGGCGGAAGGCAGCGCGGCAATGGCCAACTGGAACACCACTGGAGTCATCGATGAGATCAATCCCACCGCTCCGGTGATTTCCGGCTCCGTAGCCTATCGCTGCCGCGCCCTCGTGGGAGGCCCGGTCAAATTCCTCCACGTGAAAGCCCACAACTAGCGGCCGCGATTCTTTCCGTCGCAGCTTGGCTTTGACCGGCGGCGGGTTTCGGTCTATTCCCAGCCCCTTTCCCATGAAGGAGCAAATCGAAGCCATCCAAACTGAAGCGCTTGCGCAAATTTCCGCCGCTGCGGACGAGCGCGCGCTCGATGACGCACGCGTGGCCGTGCTCGGCAAAAAAGGCACCCTGACCCTCGTCGCCGCAGGCATCAAGGACGTGCCGAAGGAGGACAAAGCCGCCGTCGGCCAGCTTTTGAACGCCGCCCGTACCGCCATCACCGCCGCGCTGGAGGAAAAGCAGCTCGCCCTGCGGGAAATCTCCGACCGTGCCGCGTTGGCGGGAATCGACGTCACTTTGCCCGCCCGCCAGGTTTCCGTCGGCTCGCTGCATCCGCTCACATTGATCCGCGACGAAGCCATCCGCATCCTCCGCCGCATGGGCTTCGCGCTCGCCGATGGGCCGGAAATCGAGGACGAGTTCCATTGCTTCGACGCCCTCAATACTCCCGCCGACCACCCGGCTCGCAACGAAAAGGACACCTTCTATTTCGATTCCGGAAAACTCCTCCGCACCCACACCTCCAGCGTGCAGATCCGCACCATGGAAACCCAGACGCCGCCGATCCGCATCATCTGCCCCGGCTCCGCTTACCGCCGCGACGAGATCGACGCCACCCACCTCTCCGTCTTCAGCCAGCTCGAAGGCCTCTACGTCGGTGAAAACGTTTCCCTCCCCGACCTCAAAGGCACGCTCGAATATTTCCTCCGCGAACTCTTCGGCACCTCCACCGAAGTCCGTTTCCGCCCGCACTTTTTCCCCTTCACCGAGCCCAGCTTCGAAATCGACGTGAAGCTCACCGTGAAAGGCCAGCCCCCGAAATGGATCGAAATCGCCGGCTGCGGCATGGTCGATCCCGCCGTCTTCGAAGCAATTAACAAGTCCCGCAAGGACAACGCCTTCGATCCCGAGAAAGTCACCGGCTTCGCCTTCGGCATGGGCCTCGACCGCCTCGCCATGATCCGCTGGGGCATCAAGGACATCCGCCTCCTCATTGAAAACGACGCGCGTTTCCTCAAACAATTCGCCTGAAGAATAAATTGAACCGCAGATGAACGCAGATAAGATTCAGAAATTCTTATTCGCCAGATTCGCCAGATTCGCGGTGCCCCAAACTCTTCATACTCTCTTCCATCTGCGTTTATCTGCGTCCATTTGACTCATTATTAGAATCAATCAGTTCGTCCATCTCCGCTTCGCTTCGATTGCGGTTAAAAAATCTACCTCTCTTCCCATGAATGTTTCTCTCAACTGGCTCGCCACCCACCTCGATCTATCCGGCAAATCCATCAAGGAAATCGACGACCTTTTCACCTTCGCCGGCGTTGAGGTGGAAGGCATCATTTCCAAGGGCATCGCTTCGGAAAAAATCGTCGTCGCCCAGATCATGGAAGCCGTCCAGCACCCGAACGCGGACCGTCTGAAAGTCACCCAAGTCGATTGCGGCGAACCCACCCTCCGCCAGATCGTCTGCGGCGCGCAAAACTACAAAGTCGGCGACAAAGTCCCCTGCGCCCTTCCCGGCGCGGAACTTCCCGGCGGCTTCACCATCGGTGAAACCGTCATGCGCAAGGTCGAGTCCAAAGGCATGCTCTGCGCCGCTTCCGAGATCGGTCTGCCCTCCGGTGAGGACGGCCTGCTCATCCTTCCCCCTGATTCCGAAATCGGAAAACCCGTGAAACAGCTCTTCGACTCCGACACCCTGCTCGAACTCGAAGTCACCCCTAACCGACCGGACCTTCTCAGCCACCGCGGCATGGCCCGCGAGCTGGCGACGTTGCTGAAAACACCGCTGCTGCCGCTCGAAATCCCCGAGCCTAACACCAACGTCTCTGTCAACATCCGGATCGACGCTCCACTCGCCTGCCCGCTCTACGCCGCTGTCGGCATCAAAGGCGTGACGGTTAAAGAAAGTCCCGCATGGCTCAAGCAGCGTCTCGAATCCATCGGCCTGCGCCCCATCAACAACATCGTCGATGTCACGAACTACGTGCTTCACGAACTCGGCCAGCCGCTCCATGCCTTCGACGCCGCGAAACTCACCGGCAACATCATCGTCCGCAGCGCCGCCGAGGGCGAAAGCTTCCTCGCGCTCGATGAATCCACCCACGTCCTCACCGCCGACGATCTCCTCATTTCCGACGAATCCGGAGCAGCCCTCGCTCTGGCTGGCGTCATGGGCGGAGCCGAAAGCGGCGTGACCGAAACCACCACTGACATTCTGTTGGAGTCCGCCTATTTCACCCCGCAAGGCATTCGCCGCACCTCGCGCCGCACCGCTCTATCATCGGATTCCTCCTACCGCTTCGAACGTGGTGTCGATCCGGCCGGCGTCCTCACCGCCTCCGCTTTCGCCGTGAAACTCATCCTCGAAGTCGCGGGCGGCACAGTGGATTCAGCCACCCAAGTCGCTGGTTTGGCTCCGGTCCTCACCAAGCCCGTCACGCTCGACGCCCAAAAACTCGACCAGCTCATAGGCGGCTCCATCGCCCTAACCGACGCTGAGGAAATCCTCACCCGCCTCGGCCTGACCAAACTCGCCGACGGCACTTGGGACGTGCCCTCCTTCCGCGCCGACCTCCATCGCCACATCGATCTAGTTGAGGAAATCGCCCGCGTCCACGGACTCGACAACGTGCCATCGCGCTTTCTCGGCACCTTCGTCCCCGCCAGCCCGATCGATGCCGCCTACGATGCCGACATGGTGCTCCGCCGCCGCCTCGCCGCACTCGGTTTGCACGAGTGCCAGACCATCAAGCTCATCTCAGACGCCCAGGTTTCCGACGTCCTCCCGCTGCGCCCGTTGCAAGACGGCGACGTCATCCGCGTGAAACTCCCGCTCAGCGAGGACCATGCCGTCATGCGCCCGAGCATTGTCCCCGGACTGATCGCTTCCGCTGCTAGAAACGTCCGCCAGCAGGCGAAATCCCTGCGCTTCTTCGAAATGGGCCGCGTCTTCCGCAACGCCGGCGGCGGCAAAGCCAAGGATCAGGAAAGCGAAACGTTGGCGGTTCTGCTCTCCGGTTCCGCCCAACCCACCGGTTGGTCCCAAGCCGACCGCACCGCCGATCTTTACGATCTCAAAGGCATCCTCTCCGCCCTGCTAGGCGATCGGAAAATCACCTTCACCCCGAAGGACCGCCCCGGCTTCGTGCTCGCCAGCGACATCAAGCTCGATGACCAGAACATCGGCGTCTTCGCCCGCCTCACGCCCGCCCGCGAGCGTGAACTCGATTTCACCACCCCCGTCTTCGTCGCCGAGCTCGATCTCGGAAAACTCCGAAAACTCCTCAACGGCATCAGCCATGTCGAGGACCTCCCGCAGTTCCCCGGCTCCTCCCGCGACGCCGCGATGGAACTCCCCCTAACCACACCCAACGCCCAAATTGAGGCCGTCATCTCCAAACTCGCCGAACCCCTGCTCATCTCCGCCGAGTGCTTCGACGTCTTCACCGACCCCACCGGCCAGAAGATCGCCGCCGACAGCAAGTCCGTCGCCTACCGCTTCCACTACCGCGAAGCCACCCGCACGCTCAAAACCGAAGAGATCGATACCGCCCATCAGAAAGTGCTCGAAGCGCTGACGACGGGGCTGGGGGTGAAGTTCCGTTGATACTGGGAAAAATGGAAATCGTCGATCACATCGCACGCATGTTTGCAAGTGTGCCTCATGCAAAAAATCTTCTTTTACGGGATGTTTGCCTGCACGTGGCTTGTCGGGGGGAACGTTCTTGTGGTGACGCACTACCGACGAATGGGCAAACCATGGTGGTCCGGACTTAAACCATTGGCATGTCCATTCGGAAACTTTAGTTTGTTAGAATGGCTTTCTCTCTTCATTCTTGGAGTCGTGGCATTTTTGTTTGGAGGAGTAGCCCTCGCACTCGGCCATTTGAAATAGTCCACTCATCGAATTCCACCGGAGATTGGTGCAAGCGCCTATCACCTAAGGCCCAATCTCACAAACTATCATCATCCGCATCCTCGAATCGTTGGCGTTTCACAGCGGGGCGGTTTTCGCGGAGGGCTTGGGCATCTTCGACCGCTTCTCTCAACCATCGGAGTTCTTTCAGAGCCGCTGGCGGCACGGGGCCGATCAACGCATCGATGATGGTCGGTGTTCCATCCTGATCGCGCATGATGTTTCGCTCGTGAAGATCGCCGACCAGCCAGGCGCGATCTTCCAACCACATCACGACGACGGTGTGTCTCAGTCCGCGACCGGTAAACTCTGGAATAATTCCCCGGATCTCCGAAACGGCAATCTGCCTGTCCGCTTCGAAATCCCCGCGCGGGTAGGCCCAGGGTTGTTTGGCGATGAGATAGTCACCCGAATCGGATAGACCGACGATTTCGGTCGGGTGTGCGCCTGCTTCATTCAAAACCGCGAGTTTTTCCAGCGTGTCTTTGAGGGTGGCATCGCAGGAGATCAGATCGAAATCCCCCTCTACCGTGCGGACCAGCTCGATTCGCTTGCCGAGCGAGCCGTCCACCCGGAGATCGAATAGTTTATAAACCACTCCCCAGTCCTTGTCGAAATACGGGATCGCTTCGGCACCGGAAGGTAACGCGGTGAGCAGGCTCGAACTCCGAAGCCCGTCCTCATCGTGGTGGATTCCGAGCTGATCGAGTGGAATCAGTGGGACGTCCCGGTCCCGGGAGAGTCCGGCAATGGCTGCAAACCGATCATCAAGCGAAAGCGGTTCGCCGGATGAAGCGAGCTGAGTTGCTTCCAGGATGCCCCGCGTTCGGATTCGGTTAAGGGCAACGCAAGCTGATCGCTGCTCCGCACAGGAATTGTCGGTGTGGATGGCGGTGCGCCGTCCGGTCCGGAAGTCGATGCTGAGCTGTGCGGAGTGGGGATCATTCAAAATGAGTTTTTGGAGAACCTGAAACAGGTGGGATTAGCGGAGCAAGTCATATCAAAGCACTTCGCGAGCCGCAAGCTCCCGTTCGGTGCATTTTGGGTGTGGAACACTCATTTTCAGCGGCAAAATCGTCTGCAAGGTCTTCGCCAGCCATCAGGTTTTTCTGAGAAATTGCCGGTGTTCATCGTGACGAGTCGGGGTTGAGTGCTTGTGACGGGTGCCGGCCTCGGTTAGCCTGCCCCCATGTTGTTCCCGGATTTTGATTATTTCACGTGGCTGGGGCTGTGCGCGTTGCTGGCATTTTACGGGGTCGGCATCCTGCATGTGCTGCACGCGCTGATGCATGTGAGAACCTCGCAGGGGACCATCGCGTGGGTGATTTCACTGCTTACCGTGCCGTTTCTGGCGATCCCGATGTATTGGCTGCTGGGGCGGACGAGGTTTTCCAAAAACGTCGGCGGGCGGCGGGAAAATGACAGCAATCTGAACAAACTCTCGGCGGCGATGCACGAGCGCCTGGGGCGCTACGAGGTGGACATTCCGGATGATGATGCTTTCGAGCGGGCGGCGCGGGTTTTGGGTGGCCTGCCGTTCACGCGGGGAAACGCGCTGGAACTGTTGATCGATGGGGAAAAGACTTTCGAGCGGATTTTCGAGGCAATCCAAGCAGCGGAGAGCTACCTGTGCGTGAATTTTTTCATCGTAAAGAACGACAAGCTCGGCACGCGTTTTCAGGAGGCGCTGATCGCACGCGCGAAGGCCGGGGTGAAGGTGTATTTCCTGTTCGATGAAATCGGATCGCACAAGCTGCCACGGCGCTACCTGAAAGCGATGAGGGATGCGGGCATCGAGTGTCACTCGTTCGGGATCAACCGCTTCTGGTGGTCGCGGTTCCAGCTGAATTTCCGAAATCACCGGAAGATCGTGATCAGCGACGGGAATGCGGCGTTCATCGGCGGGCTGAATGTGGGCGACGAATACCTCGGCCGCGACCAGAAATTCGGCGAGTGGCGGGACACGCATTTGAAAATCCGCGGGCCGGCGGTGCAGGCGATCCAGATGGTGTTCCTCGAAGACTGGTTCTGGGCCTGCGACCAGGTGCCCACGCTGCATTGGGAAACCGCGCCGGAAGCCGCGGACCAGATCGCCGCCGTGATTCCCACCGGCCCGGCGGATCCGGCGGACTCGTGGCAACTCATCGTCGCGGAGGCGGCGAACTCTTCGCGGAAAAAGCTGTGGATCGCCTCACCGTATTTCGTCCCGGACGAGGGCGTGCTCACCGCACTCCAAGCGGCGGCGATCCGCGGGGTGGACGTGCGGATCCTGATTCCGGAGCGGGCGGACCAGATCCTGGTTTGGCTGTCGGCGTTTTCTTACTATGAGCAGTCGATTCCGTACGGCGTGAAATTGTTCTGCTACCACAAGGGATTTCTCCACGAGAAGGTGATGCTGATCGACGAGCGGCTGGCGGCGGTGGGGACGGCGAATCTGGACAACCGCTCATTCCGCCTGAACTTCGAAATCACCGCTTTCTCGACCGACCCGGCTTTCGTCACAGACGTGGAAAAAATGCTGGTCACCGATTTCTCCTACGCGCGGGAAGCCAGCTTGAGCGATTTCACGAACAAACCCTTCCTGTTCCGCGCGGCCTGCCGGGCGGCAAGGCTGCTGGCCCCGATCCAATAAAAAAGCCCGACCGCAGGAGCGACCGGGCTTTTTGGGAAATTTCGGAAAATCAGTTCTTCGCGACGTTGGCGAGATCCGGGCGCTGGCGCAGGATGTTGGCCAGCATCTTGCGGCAATGGTCGTAGCCGGTGCGCTGGCTGAGAAGCTCCGCGCTGCGGGTCATCGAACCCCATTGGACGACGTTCATCTCAACGTTGCGGGTGGCCCAGAGGCCCATGATGTCCTTGGTCGGGGTGTAGATATCGACGGTGCCGGTACCGAGCAGCGCGGAGCCGTAATCGTCAACGACATAAAGATAAGGCAGGCCCTTGATGCGGAAGGTGGTGCCGACCGGGTAGAACGACCAATCGGCCGCAGCGCTGCGCACGCGGTCGTTGTAGCGGAGCTGGGTGCCGGTGGCGTTCTTGTCGCCGTAAATCAGGTGGTCCGACTCAGTAGAGGTGTAGGCCGTTGTGCGGACGATGCGGTTGCGGTCGCTGAACGCGTAAACCGGCATCGAGTGCTTGTCACGCGGCTTCCCTGCGGCAGCGGCGACGGCGGTGGAGGAAACGGCTGGCAGGGCGAAACTTTCGCGCTTGGCGTAGCTGCCGGAGCCGATGGAGGATTTGGAGAGGACGTTTAGACCGGAACTTCCTCCACAAGAGGTGAAAAGAACGGCAGCTAGCGAGAGCGCGGTAAGGGAAATGAGTCGGAAAGTCATGCTTATGGGAAAGGGAAAATTTTCGCGCGCTGTATGAAACGCGCCGCTGTCATAGGCGACAGTCAATACCCCGGCAACCCAAAAGTTGAAGCGTTAGATAATTTGTAATTAAAAGTCGTTGAAAATAAGCATGTTGCAAATTGCACCCCGCCGCGCTCGTGGCACTCGGGCCACGAGTTGCCATCGCTCACTGGTAATCGGACGGATCGCTCGAATCCCTCCGTAAGGCACGCTTCCGCAATGGATTTTTGCCCCTGAAAATCACAACCCTCGCCGCACTCTCGCTGCTCACGGCAGCTTGTGGGCTGGGGAAATTTCCTTATCCCGCGAGATCCGGCCGATTCTCTCGAACAAATGCTTTCACTGCCACAGCCCCGCCGCCTCGCCGAGCGCGGCGTGCGTTTCATCCAGCTCTACAATCAGCACACCAAGCTGCCCAAGTCCATCGTCGGCCAGTGCAAGGAAACCGACCAGGCATTCGCCGCCCGCGTTCGCGACCTGAAACAACGCGGGCTGTTGGAAGACACGCTCGTCGTCTGGGGCGGTGAGTTCGGGCGCGCCGCCTACTCCCAAGCCGTGCTGACCAAGGACAACTACGGCCGCGACCACCATCCGCGCTGTTTCACCATCTGGACGGTCGGCGGCGGAGTGAAACCCGGCATCACCTACGGCCAGACCGACGCTTACGGCTACAACATCGCCGATGCCGACGGAGATCCCATCTCACCGGACAAACACAAATACGAGTCCGGTGCCGTCCACGTCCACGACCTGCAGGCGGCCCTGCTTCATTTGTTAGGAATCGATCACACCCAACTCACCTCCACCCACCAAGGCCGGCGTTTCCGCCTCACCGACGTGCAGGGAAACGTGGTGAAGGAACTCCTCGCCTAACGATTCACCGCCGGCAGCCAGGCGCGCGCGCCGGTGCTGCGCTCCGAGGCCGCTTTGAAAAAGCCTTCCAAACCGCGCCGCCCGTGCAGGTCCGCCACAGCATCCGCCACCCGCCCCCAGCGCCAGCGGAACCCGGCGTCGCGCAGCCGGACGGAATCCGCCCAACGGCTTTTCGTGACCAGTTCGGTTTCCGTACCCATGAAGCAGGCACCTATTTTCAACATCCAGTTCGTCGCGGGTAAGCCGAGCGGCATGCCCACCGCCTCGCGGAACGTGCGCATCCACTCGCGGTTGGTCGGGAACTCGGGCGCGGTGACGTTGATCGTGCCGTCGAGAAACGGATCGTTGATTGCAAATTCCACGGCTCTCAGGAAATCCTCCATGTGGATCCAACTGATCCGTTGGTTGCCGGAACCCATCGGCCCGCCCAGGCCGCGCGCCGTTAGTTTTCTCAGCACGTCGTAAACCGTCGCGTCTTCGTTCGCCAGCACCATGCCGATCCGCAGGGCGAGCTTGCGCGTTTCCGCAGGAACCTCCGCGCCGAAAAACACGTCCTCCCACGCCTGAGCCACCTCGCAGGAAAACCCCTCGCCCGGCTCGCCCAGCCAGTCGTTTTGCGGCTTGTCCTCGGCGTGGCGATACCATGTCGCCGTGCTCGCATTCAGCCAGGTCTTCGGCGGCGTCTTGCAGATGGCGATCGCATTGCCGATCACCCGGGTCGAATCCACCCGTGATTCGATGATCTCACGGCGATTCTTTTCCGTGTAGCGGCAGTTCACGCTGCGGCCGGAAAGATTGATGACGGCCTCCGCGCCTTCGAGGGCGAGCGCCCAAGGGCCGAGCGTTTTTCCGTCCCATTCCAGAAACATGCCGTCGCCGCTCCAGCCCTCACGGTTGCGGGCGATGGCGACGACCTCTTTGCCCCGGCGGGCGAAGTGGCGGCAAAGATAACGGCCGAGGAATCCATTGGCTCCGAAAATGACGATGATGGGATTCATAAAATTGGTTGGTTGAAATTTCTCAAAGTTTGCAGACATCGCCCTCGCACACCGGCGACGGCACGGAATCGAGAGCGGCGGCGAGCTGCCAATCCTCGCGCACACTGAACAGCCGGGAAATGGCCAGGCGGTTTTCGGATAGAAGATGCACCGCCTTTTTCACCAGTGGTTGAAAAACCGGAGCCGCCAGCCTGAACGACCACGCGCGGTATTCATAAGTCGTCCAAAGGCAGGTCAACCAGGCGGCGCTGCCCTGCCACCAGCGGCCGTCGTCCGCCAGCACCACCACGTCCTTGTCCGCGCCGATGGCTGACAAACCAGGAAACCGCAGTGCCGCCTCTGCGGAATCGTAAGGCAGGAACTCCACCGTCACCCGCTTCGGCTGCACTTCCAGCCATTGGCGGAACTTCACACAAAGACCGCAGCGGGGGTCGTAGAAGATGGTGAGTGTTTTCATAGCAGCGGTTTCCTATCAGATGTTCAGGGTTTCGCATGCAGCACGCCGCAGGCGGGCAGCGGAGGCGGTGCTTGGTCCCACGTGGCGCGCTTGCGCATCTTGGTGAAGACGAGGAGATTGAAAAAATGCATGCCGCCGAGGACTAACAAAACCACGCCGAGCTTGCCGCTGAGCGCTTCGAAAATTCCGCGAACGTCGATCACCTCGTCCGCCAGCTTCAGGTAAAGGGCCACGAATCCGAAATTGATCAGATAAAACCCCATCACCAGCAGTTGGTTGACGCTGTCCGCCAGGGACTCGTTGCCGTGGAAACAATCCACGAGGAAAATCCGGCCGTTCCGAAACAGGTTCCGCGCCACCCACATGGTAAGTGGAAGCGCGATGACGAGATAGATTCCATAGCTGGTGACAGTCGCATTCATGTGGGTCCTCTTTCTGTTTTGTTTTTGTTTGTTTCGATCTTTCAGGAATTTCTGAAAGATCACCTCAAAAAAATAGACTAGCTGAGAAGCTTCGTCGCCAATTGCACGGCCAGGCCGTGCTTCATCGATGAAACGCGGTCAGACATCTTTGAAGCGAATCCGACGAAGTCCTCGAGCTGACGCATTTGATCATGAAAAGCACGGCCCTCCGCCGTGGCGATTTCACGGCTTTCTTCCGCGCACTTGTTCAGAATCGCCAGTGCTGGCTCGATCTCACGGCGTTTCCGCTCGCGGGCAACAATGGTAAAGATCTGCCAAACGTCTTTCTCCGCCTCGAAAAACTCGCGCCGCTCGCCTTTTTTCACCACCACCCGCAATAAGCCCCACGCTACCAGTTCCTTAAGGTTCGTGTGAGCGTTGCCACGGCTGATCTGTAGCTCCGCCATCACGTCATCCGTGGTCAGAGGTTCCGGCGCGGTCATCAGCAAGGCATGAATCTGAGCCATCGTCCGGTTGATCCCCCACTGCGTGCCAAGGGCTCCCCACTGGGCGACAAATTCGTCCCTCGCCTTCTTCAATTTGTCACCTTCTTCGCTCACGTTTTCAGTAAATACTGAAAACTCGAAAACACAAGCGAAAATTTGAAATCATAACAAATTCACTTTGGACCATATTTTGCTTAACCGGTGTCGATTAAGACACATTTGAACAGTGCGCATTTCACCAGTAAGGGGTACTGTTTTTTCGTATTCCACACACATAACCTATACCCACCAAAATGAGACTTCTCCCTCAATCACCGCCCTCCGGCGGGCCGCCACGGCCCGCTCACTGGACGCGAGCACTGCTCGCGGTTTCCCCTGCGTGTTTAAACGGCAATGCCATTTTTCCGTGCCTGAATAATATTCGCCCTAAACTTCGAGTATTGGTGCTCGTGGCTACCGGCATTTTTGGGGGTGCCTCGGTTTCAACGGCACAAATTTCCATCCCGAACACGACTGCTGTAACTCAGAATTTCGACAGCATGGGTGCCACAACGAGTTTACCTTCTGGTTGGAAGATGTCTGCTGCTGGGGCGGGGCTCACAGCAGGATATGCTACTGCGGCGAACGTAACTGTGGTCACCGCACAGGCAAGTTCGGGGTCACCTACTGCGGGCGGCCGCTACAACTGGGGAAATGGGACAACGGACCGTGCGGCGGGTTTCATGACCTCGAGCGGCTATGCATCGCCCAATTCGGTGATGGCGCAATACGTCAATAACACCGGCTCAACGATTACGAGTCTCGCCATTTCATTTGATATCGAGCGTTACCGGATCAATTCAGCCGCTGCCAGCGTCACCTTTTTCACTTCGACCGACGGGTTTACGTGGACAGCACAAACCACAGGTGACTCCGGCGCATTTGCAACCGGTACAAGCGCCTATAATTTCACGACAGGAACCGTCGTCAGCAAGAGTGTGAGCCTGACCAGTCTCAGCATAGGCAGCGGAGGCGCGATTTATCTAAAATGGAACTTCGACACGACCGGCGTAAGCTCTCAAGGACTTGGATTGGACAATGTGAGCGTGACTGCCGCGACTTCCGGCCTGCCTTCACCTTCAATCACTTCGTTCACCCCTACCTCCGGTTGGATCGGCACGTCAGTCACTCTCACAGGAACCAACTTCACGGGTGCAACCGCTGTCAAATTCAACGGAATTGATGCAACTTCGTTCACCCCCGACAGCGACACCAAGATTACCTGCGTCGCGCCCACGGGAGTCACCACCGGAGCGATCACCGTGACCTCCCCCGCAGGAACCGGAACGAGTTCCACCAACTTCACCGCCATCAATCCGGACGCACTGACCCTCTCCGCAAGCCCCACCAGTTTCGCGGAAAACGCGGCCAATCCGGCGTCCACGGCTACTGTGACACGGCTTGTCGTCACCGCATCCCCCGTGGAAGTGACCCTCACCAGCAGCGCACCGACTCACGCTACGGTCCCGGCAACAGTGACTATTCCGGCGAACTCAGCCTCCGCCACGTTCCCTATCACTGCGGTCCCGGACAACACGGTTACCACTGACAATACGGTTACCATCACCGCTTCCGCGAATGCGTTTTCAGTCGGTTCCAACGTGACCGTCACCAACGTGGACCTTGCGCCCCTTTCGGTCGTAATCAACAAGATCTCCAACAGCGGAACCAGCAACGGTAGCGGTGACCGGATTGAACTTCTTGTCGTAGGAAGTCAAATTCCCGGGAGCACGGTGGATATGAGAGGCGTGATCCTAAAGGATTATTCAAGCAACGGGACCGTGGATGACGGCGGTGCCTATCAGTTCGCGGCCACCACCTTCTGGAGTGCGATTCCGGTCGGAACATTGATCGTCATCGAAGCGGGCGCGACCAGCAGCGCTGACATTGTTGCCGCAGACTACGCGCTCAGTCTCGGAGCAAACGATACGACGTATTTCACTCAGACCACCACATTTGGTATCAACATCGGAGCCACGGATCTTGTCATGATCAAGGCGGCCGGATTTGGAAGTCTGGGCACCATCGGGGGAATGCACGCACTGGCGATCGGCAGCCCCAGTGCCATCTATACCGGATTCGCCGGTTACAAATTGAATGCAAGCGCCACCACCGGGACAGACAAGGCGGCAATCGCCACCAACGTCAACAGTGCCCTGACGGATTACAACGGAACCGGGGCCACGGGCTCGGTCGATGTGGCAACCGTCACGTTTGGTGCCGCCAACAATCCCTCAAACGGTGTTTATATCAATCAACTCCGGGGAGGGCTTTCCACCGGCTATTCTATTTGGATCAATTCCTACTACAATGGCATCACCGACCCCCTCATCATCGGCTTCGGTGCCGATCCGGATCACGACGGCATTTCCAACGGAGTGGAAGCACTCATCGGCGGAAATCCGAGCACCCCGGGCGTGTTCGCCACCACTGAACTGACTCAAGCCGGCAACACATTCTCGTTCCTCTATCCAAAGAGCAAGACGGTACCGGCAGGTGTCACCGCCTCCTACGATTGGTCCTCCGACTTGCTCACCTGGCAAGCCACTGGCGTGTCATCCGGCGGTGTGACCGTTACTCTCACAGAAGTGGAGTGGGACAGTCTCGATCCCAACGTCACGATCTACCAGGTGACCGCCACGGTGACTTCGGGCACCGCATCAAAAATATTCGTTCGCGTGGCTGCCCACAAGTGACCGGGCATTGACTGAAATCCATCTACCAACGGGCGGAAACTATCAGGTTCCCGCCCGTTTTTCGTGTCGCTGCCGGAGATGTGGTGCCACCTGCTTCATGCCGAAAATCGTCCACCATCGCGCTCGACTCGTGCTTTTCGCTGGGGCAAATTTCCCACCATGAAACCTCGCTTCTCCCCGCCGCATGGTGCGCCGAAAAAACAGGCGCGTGAAAACCGCCATGTCCAGACGGTGGAGCATGCCGTGCCTTCACTCGACGAGGATGACGTGATGGCCATCGTTGCCCAAAAGAAAAGGCCCTTCGTGCTGATCCTCGACTGCGTGCAGGACCCTCACAACCTCGGTGCCATCCTGCGCACCGCGGACGGGGCAGGGGTGGATGTCGTCGTCGCGCCGAAGGACAAGGCGGTGGGCATCACCGAGACCGTGCGCCGGATTTCCGTGGGCGCGGCGGACCATGTGCCGTTCGCTCAGGTCACCAACCTTGCTCGGACGATGGACAAGCTGAAGGAAGCCGGCTTGTGGATCGTCGGCACTTCGGATCATGCGAATTCGAAATCCATCTACGAGCTGGATTTGAAAGGCCCGCTCGCCCTCGTGCTCGGGGCCGAGGAAAAGGGCATGCGCCGCCTGACCTCGGAAAATTGCGATTTCCTTGCCTCCATTCCGATGGCGGGCAGAGTCGAATGCTTGAACGTTTCGGTCGCCACCGGGGTCTGTCTGTTTGAGGCGGTGCGCCAACGCCAGGCAGCCCATGAATGAACCTGTCAGAGTTTTGTCCGATCTTCACCTCGGGCACAAGATCTCGCGGATCGGCAGCGTTTCCGCGCTGAGGCCGCTGATTTCGGGTGCCGGGACCGTGGTTTTCAATGGCGACACCTGGCAGGAGCTCGCAAAGCCCTTCCTCGCCCGCTCGACCGTGCTGCTGCAAGAACTGAAGAATCTCTGCGCCGAGGAAGGCGTGGAGGCTGTTTTCCTATCAGGAAATCACGATCCCGGCTGGCCCGGCCGCGGCTGGGTGGAGCTGGCGGACGGGAAAATCATCATCATGCACGGCGACGCGCTGCTCTTCGACGGCTCGCCGTGGAAACGCGAAATCCTCGTCAACGGCGAGCGTGTGCTGGAGCTCTGGAAACAGCATCCTCTAGCCGATCACGACGCCGAATCACGGCTGCGGGTCGCTCGGGAAATCGCCCGCGAATTGTGCAGCGTCGAGTATCCGAACGGCCGCCATCTGATCCAGCGTGCTTGGGACGCTATCCTGCCGCCGAAGCGCGCGGTGAAAATGTTGGAAGCCTGGTTCACCCAAGACAGCGCGGGCGCGAAATTCTGCGAAACCTATTTTCCGAACGCGGAAGTGCTCGTCATCGGGCATTTCCACCGCGAGGGCTGTTGGGAGAAAAACGGCCGCCGCGTGATCAATACCGGCTCCTTCACCAGCCCCGGCCGCGCGCACTGGGTGGAGTGGAACGACGGTTGGCTGAGCCGCGGAATGATCGACGAGAGCCCGGAAGCCTGCCGGAAAGGCATGGTGCTCGATGTCTGGCGGATTTGAACCCACGGGTTTACGGTGGGGAAACATCCACCTATCCGCGATGGACACGGCAGGCTTGCTGCTTACCGTTCCGGCCATGAAGAATCGCTTTTTGATTTTCGGTTTGCCTCTGATGGTGCTGGTTTCCTGCGCCTCGGACGATGTGCGCGAAGGCCCGAAGCCGCCTCCTGCCGCCTCCGAGTGGACAGCGGCGGATCCGGCAAAACTGAAAATCTCCGCAGTGGAGGTTCCCGGTGGGCTGGACGTTTCGGAAAAGGGCAAACTCATCTCCAAGGTGCGCTGTGCCAATCCAATCGAGCGCTGGGTGTTCGTGAAAGACGGCCGGAATATCGTCATCAGATGCAGCAGTGCGGAAGGCCCCGCAATGATCGCGCTCTATGACAGCCACACCGCCATCATGCGTGATTCGGTCGCCGCAGATCAGGTGACCAATGGCCGCCCGGCATGGGCCGCATGCCTCGCGGATTCGCAGCAATGAGCCTGTCCAAGCGGACGGCGGTGGCGATTTGAAAAAGATGGTACACGAGGACGGGATCGAACCGCCGACCAATCCGGTGTAAGCGGACCGCTCTACCGCTGAGCTACTCGTGCACGGGAGGGCGGGAAACTGCCGGAGGATTTCCTCAAGATCAAGCCAAGAGTGTTGCGGACGGTGGTTGCTGCGAGTCGCATCAACCACGTTTTCATGAGGCGGTCTTGGTTGCGGGCTTGCGGGCGGGGCTCGGCAGTGGTTTCTTCCCCGCACGAATGCATTTGCGCTTATCAGATCAGGAACTCGCGACATTGGTCGAAATGGTCAGCCTCGCGGCCAACGTCGCGTCGTGGAACCAGAAGGAATCCGCGAACGACCAGGTTTCCGCCTTCGAGGATCTGGAGAGCAAGATTCTTGAAAAAGCCGGGCACTCGGGCCTCGGCGACTGGATCGAATTCGACGAGGAGAGCCAGCGCTTCCGCGTGAAGCAGGAGATGGAGGAGCGGCTTTTCTATCACGAATGCTACGACGAGTTCCGCAACGAGAGTTTCTGGGACGAGCTGGCCGTTAGGATGGCCGACCGTGATCTCGCGCGGGCCATCGGATTCGCCGAGTGGGAAAAACTCAGCGAGGAAGACCGCCGCGCCCGCACCGTGGCGTGGGAAAAACGCTACTGGGAGGAGTTTTCCAAACGCGGCGTGGAGAGAGTCGTGGTCGTGACGCCGCCGGGGGAAGGGTGACTCCGGAGGTCAGAAACGCTTTCACGCCTCTCGTCTGGCTTCTGATTTCTAGTATCTTACTGCGGCATCATGTAGGAAAGCAGGCTGCCGAGTTTGTCGCGCAGCTTGGTGCGCGGGACGATGGCGTCGATGAGGCCGTGCTCGAGCATGAACTCCGCGGTTTGGAAACCGGGCGGGAGGTTCTGGTGGGTCGTTTCCTTCACCACGCGCGGGCCGGCGAAGCCGATCATGCACTTTGGCTCGGCCAAGTTGATATCGCCGATGGTGGCGAAGGATGCGGTGACGCCGCCGGTGGTCGGGTGGGTGAAGACGGAGACGTAAGGCAGTTTCGCTTCGGACAAACGGGCGAGCGCGCCGCAGGTTTTCGCCATCTGCATCAGCGAGAGCATGCCTTCCTGCATGCGCGCGCCGGACGAGGCGGAAACGATGATGACACCGCGTTTTTCAGCGATGGCCATCTCAATGGCGCGGGTGATTTTCTCGCCGACGACGGAGCCCATGGAACCCGCGAAGAATTTAAAATCCATCACCGCGATCATCGCCCGCTGCTTGTTGATGGTGAGGCGGCCGCAGACGACGGCGTCATCGAGGCCGGTTTTTTCGCGGAGCGCGGCGGTTTTTTCGGCATAACCGGCGAACCCGAGCGGATTGGCGGAAATGAGGCCCATTTCGGTTTCCTCGAAGGAATCGGTGTCCGCCAGCATGTGGATGCGCTCGCGGGAATCCATCAGGAAATGATGGCTGCAATGCGGGCAGACCTGCTGGTTTTGCTTCAGCTCCAGGACGTGGATCAGCGCGCCGCACTCGGGGCATTTGCCCCAAAGGCCCTCGGGCATGTCCTCACGTCGGTCGATACTGCGCAATCGCGGTTTGCTGAAAATGCCCATGGGATTGGAAAGTTACTAACGGATAGGTTCAGGGTCTGGCGGCGCAGGATTCCCGTGGGGGCGAAACTAGCGGCGGCGGCGGATAAGGACAATCCCCTTTTGAACGGGCTGCGCTGAAAATGAACAATTTGGGATTGCTTTTTCCCCGCGAAAGAACCAATTCTCCCCAACGGGAATAGTAAACATTTCCGTATCATTTGATGAACATCCGCAAATTTGTCAGTGGTTCCTCGGTTATTCTCGCAGCTTGGCTCGGGGCGACTTTCCTGAACGAGGTGCCTTCCCAAAGGTATCCGAAGCTCGATAAGAATCCGGCCACCGCGAAGCTGGCACCTGATCAGGAGAAATCCCTGGCGGCGATGGAAGTAAAATCCCCTGTTCTGCCTGTTTCAGCCTCGCGCTGAGCGCAGGAACCGTTCAGACTTTGCCTCATGGCTGAAAAACCGTTGATTTGCGATACGAAGCCGCTGGCACTCGAAGTCGAGGCAGGCGTGCACTGGTGGTGTGCTTGTGGCCGTTCCGATCACCCTCCTTTCTGCGATGGCTCGCACAAGGGCACCGGGATGCAACCGGTGAAATACGAAGTATCGGAGAAAAAAACCGTCTGGTGGTGCCAGTGCAAACACACCGGAAACCCGCCACTCTGCGACGGTTCGCACAAAAATCTGCCGGTGGCGGAGGCATGAAAAAGCCGCCCCCGCTTGCGCTGGGACGGCTGGAAAAAAGCAACTGGCTCAATAGGTTTTCAGCCACTCGATGACATCCGCGACATCTTGTGCGGTCATGCCGAGTTGGTCGGCACCCAGCATCAGGGAGCGATCCAGATTCTTGCGCTCGCCAATCTGGTTTTTCGGCACTTTCTGGGTGAAACCACCGGTGGAGCGGATGACGACCGGATTGCCGTCCGCGATGACGCGACCGTCGATCAACTTGCCGTCCTTCAACCTGACGGCGGTACCGTCGAAGCCGTGGGCGATGTCTGCGGAAGGATCGACGATGGCCTTGGCAACGACTTCGGCGGGCTGGCGGCTGCCGAAACCCTTGAGGTCGGGGCCGTAATCTGGTCCGTTGCCGTTGATCTGGTGGCACACGACGCAGCGTCCGGCGGCGAGCTTGCCGCGTGAGCCATCGCCTTTCAAAGCGGTAACGTCGGCGACGGTGAATTTCGTGGATTCCGGTTTCGCAGGGACGGTGATTTCCACAAGTGGCACGGGCTTTTGGATGACACCGCGTTTTTCGAGTTCGGGCTCCAGGTTGAACGACGCCCATTCGCCTTCGCTGCGGTTGGTGAGCCACCACACGGCCTGATCGCGGACGGCCGAGCCCTCGGCGGTGAGGTCGATCAGGGCATCCGCCGAGGCGCGGGACTTAATGAACGCGATAGAATCGACGGCGAGTTTACGTTGCTCGGAAGTGAGCTTGGCGTCGGATGCGCGGGTCTTGAGGGCAGCGACAGCGGCCTCCGGTTTCAAACGCCAGGTGAGCAGCGCAAAGGCGTCGGACCAAGTGGCGGGTTCGCCGGGTTTCATGGCTTCGTATGCGGCTTTCCAAAGAGCTTCGGTGCTGTGACCGGCCCCGATTCCGAGCGATTCAAGGTAGGAGCGGTCTTTGCCGTCGTAAGTTTCCGCCACATTCAGCAACACGTCACGAGCTTCGTCGAATTTGCGGTAGCGCATGGCGATGGCGGCTTCGGCGCGGATTTTCGGATCGGGATCCATGGAGAGCTTGATCGCGTAGGGGAGATCATCAATCGCACCGTCCGTCCGGCGGATCGCCCGGAAAGCCGTGAGGCGGGTGACGGCGTCCTTGCCAGCGAGAAGGGAATTGAGGCCGGCTTTGCCCTTTTCACCCAGGTAGGGCATCAGCCAGGTGGCGCGGGCGGCGATGTAGGGATCGGGGTCGTTGACGATCTTCGCCACCGCATCGAACGCCGCAGGGCCTGAGGATTTCAGCTTTTGGAATCCCAACCAGCGGACGTTCACCGCGGGAGATTGCAAAGCGAGCACCGCGCCATCGATGGTGTTGAGGTCGATTTTCGGGACGACTGGCTTGAAGCCGTTCGGCGCGATCCGATAAACGACGCCGGAAGCAGCCTCGTCTTGGGTGGCGTGGCCACCGACGCGTGGATCGGTCCAATCCGTGACGTAAAGCGCACCATCAGGGCCAACGCAAACATCGGAGGGACGGAAATTGAAGCGGTTTTTGTCACGATCCGCACCGTCCGATTTCATTTTGCCACCGCCGGTGAAATCAGCACCGACGAAATTTTTATCGGGGTTGGTGGTGACGAAATCCGTGCGCTCGAACTTGAAGCCCGCACCTTCAGGAGCAGGCTGGTAGCCGAAGATAACATTGCGGGCGGATTCACAGGAAAGCAGCGTTCCCGCGAATTTCGCGCCGAGCGCGCCGTTTTCATAGAAGGCGATACCGGTCGGAGCGCCGCCGCCATAGACGTCGCCCGCAGGCATGCTGCCTGGATCTTGCTGACGCCAGTGGGCGATCGGCGTGTCCTGGCCGGGACGCTGGTCGGCCTGCCAAAAGCGGGTGCCGTCGTTGGAGAAGTAGCCGGCGTTTCCGTATTCGAGCACGTGGCTGGTGCGACAGGCCGGTGGGTCGTCGTTGTCGTTTTGGAAAACGTTCCCGTTAGACGTGAGCGTCTGTTCGTAGGAATTTCGGTAGCCGTAACCGATGCACTCGGCGTGGGTGGCATCGGGGTTCATTCGGATGGTGAAGCCGCCGACGTAAACGAAGCCATCATCGCTGGCTTGGCCGGCGATGGCCTTGGTGTCCACCGGCCACTCACCGCCGCCGCTTTTGTAATAATTGCTGCCGATACGGAAGGTCTTGCCGGATTTGTCGGTGAAGACGCCACAAGTGTTGCCTTGATTGAAATACCATTTGCCGTCAGGGCCGCCGGTGACGGAATGCAGTGAATGGTCGTGGTTTTTTCCGTTGAAGCCGGTGAGCAGGACTTCACGGGTATCTCCGTCTTTCGGATCGAATTTCGAGTCGCGGTTGACGTCGGTGAGCTTGAGCAGATTTGGCGGCTGGGAGATGATGACGACGTTGTCGAAAACCCCGATGCCGAGAGGGGAAACCAACTCGGGATCCTGCCAAAAGGTGCTGGATTTGTCGCATTTCCCGTCGCCGTCGGTGTCTTCCAGAATGACGACGCGGTCGCCGCCCGGTTGACGACCCGCCTTTCCCCGGTAGTTCACTCCCTCCGTCACCCAGACTCTGCCGCGCTGGTCGATGTCCATATTGGTGGGGTTGAAAAGCGCGGGGGAAAGTGCCCAGGGGGTTATTTCCAAGCCCTCCGAAAGGACGAACGATTTCAGGGGAATCGCCGGTGGTTCCTGAGCCGGTGACCAGGCGTGCGCAACCGGGACAATCGCAAGAAAGGTGAGTCCATAGAAAGTTTTCATAGTTAACATTTGGCTTACGGAGCAGCGTATTACCGCATTTCCTCTCATCAACTATCAATAAATTCCGGGGAGCTGCTTTGACAAGCGGAATTGCACTGGCTATCCAAGCCCATGCGATCACTGATCAAGCACGTTCTCAAGCGCACAGAGCCCACCGATGAACTTCACGTGGCAGGCTGGGTCCGCACGCGGCGCGATTCAAAGGCGTTTTCCTTTCTCGAACTCAACGACGGCACCTGCCTCGGCAATCTCCAGATCGTCGCCGATGCAGGGATCACCGGATATGAGGACATTGCGAAAATGAGCACCGGTGCATCGGTCGAGGTGCGCGGAAAACTGATCCCCTCGCCCGCAGCCGGACAGGCCTGGGAAATGCAGGCGGGTTCGATAAAATTGTTAGGCGAGGCGCCGGACGATTATCCGCTTCAGAAAAAGGGTCACAGCACTGAATTTCTCCGCACCATCGCCCACCTACGCCCGCGGACGAACCTCTACGGCGCAGTTTTCCGCATGCGCAGCCGGATGGCCTATGCCGTGCACAAATTTTTCCAAGAGCGGGATTTCATCTACGTCCACACACCGATCATCACCGCCAGCGATTGTGAGGGCGCGGGAGAAATGTTCCGGGTGACGACGCTGCCGGATGACAAAGCTGCCAACGATGCGGAGGATTTTTTCGGCAAGCGCGCTTTCCTAACGGTCAGCGGCCAGCTTGAGGGTGAGACCTTCGCCTGCGCGCTTTCCAACATCTACACCTTCGGTCCCACATTCCGCGCGGAGAACTCGAACACCTCACGCCACGCGGCGGAGTTCTGGATGATCGAACCGGAAGTCGCGTTCTGCGATCTGGAAGGCGACATGGATTTGGCTGAAGAGCTGGTGAAATATCTGGTGCAGGAGGCGCTCGATCACAACGACGGCGATCTCTCCATTTTCGAGAAGTTTGTGGACAAGGCATTGCGCGAGCGGCTGGAGTTCGTCGCCAGCAGGCCGTTCGAACGCATCACCTACACCGACGCGGTGAAGCTGCTCCTAGCCAGCGGGAAAACCTTCGCCTATCCGGTCGAATATGGCCTCAACCTGCAATCCGAGCACGAGCGCTGGCTCACGGAAGAGTATTTCAAAAAGCCCACGACGGTTTTCAATTACCCCAAGGAAATCAAACCGTTCTACATGCGCCTCAATGACGACGACAAAACGGTCACCGCCATGGACTTACTCGTTCCCGGCATCGGCGAAATCGTCGGAGGAAGCCAGCGCGAAGAACGTCTCGATGTCCTGCTGGAGAATTTCAAGAAACACGATCTCAAACCCGAAGCTTACAACTGGTATGCCGATCTACGGAAATACGGCAGTGTGCCTCACGCAGGCTTCGGTTTGGGCTTCGAAAGGATGCTGATGTTCGTGACCGGTATGGGCAACATCCGCGACGTGATACCCTTCGCGCGGACTCCCGGGAACTGCGAGTTCTGACCTTGCGGTTGTTTCGTAAGCGCTCAAGCGATGGGCACAGGGCGGTTCTGGCAGCCGGGGCATAGGTAGCATACCCAGGTGTGTATGTTGCTGACGATGTTCTGCGCTTCAGACCGGGCAGGCCACGGGGGCCGGAGCGCTTGCCGCTGCGGCGGGTTGCCAGTGAGATGGTATAAGGACGGTCAGGTCGTCCTGATTGGTCATGGCAGGCAGACGTGCGAGTACGTCGGTCAGGTAGGCTTCCGGGTTGTGGCCGTGACGTTTGGCGCATTCGACCAGGGTGTAGATAATGGCGGCGCGCTGACCGGTGGTTTCTCCGCCGACGAACAACCAATTCTTTTTTCCTACGGCTGTGGGACGGATGCCGTTTTCGATGAGGTTGTTGTCGATCTCGATCTCGCCGTGCTGGACGAAAAGGGTGAGCCGGTCCCAGAGGGAGAGGGTGTAGTCGATGGCGCGACCGAGTTTTCCCTTGGGCAGGACTTCGGGGTGCTGGCGCAGGTCGAGGAGTTCGCTTTTGAGGATTTCGAGAACGGGGGCGGATTGTTGTTGGCGGACGGCGGTGCGTTCGGCGGCGGTGGCTTGGGTTTCGCGCAGGGCGGCTTGGATCTGATAGAGCCTGGCGATGGGGCCGGCGGCGAGGCGTTGGCCGATCTTGAGGGCTTCGTGGAACTCGCGCCGGGCGTGCGCCCAACAGGAGGAGAGGTCGATGCCGTCCTTGCCGGTAGTCCACGATTTGTATCCGGCGTAGGCGTCGGTCTGGAGGTTTCCCTGATAGTTGCCAAGCAGTTCGTCGAGGCAGGCGGCCTTGCGGCTGGGGTGCCACTGATAGAGGATGTCGCCCTTGATGCCGTTGCGCGGGGCGTGGATGACCCAGAGGTAGCCGGTGGAGGTTTTGCCTTTGCCGGGATCGAGGCATCTAACGGGTGTTTCGTCGGCCTGGAGGTTGCGGGTGGCAAGCAGGCTGCGGTGGATGAGTTTGTAAAGGGGCTCGAGGGTGTCGGCGACAACTTTGTCCCAATGGCAGAGGGTGTTGCGCGGGATGTGGACGCGGTGGCGGCGCTGGAGGATGCCTTCGGTGCGGTAGTGGGGACGGTGGTGGCAGTATTTGGCGGCGGTGGTGTAGGCGACGAGGCGTGGCGTGGCTCCGAGCCCGAGGCTGGGTGGTGCGGCGGGATTGATGGGGGTGGCGTCTGGATCGTCTTTGGCGACATGGACAATCCGCACGGTGCGCTGGATGAGGATGCGGCCGGGCTGATAGTCGAGACGGTCGGTGACGATGCGCTCGAGTTCACGGTAGGCTTCGGGCTCGGCGATGGCCTCGTCACGCATGAGGAGGGTTTCTTCGATGGGAAGGTGGGAGAGGTCGCGCGGCTTGCGCGGGGCGCGGGGTCTGACCGGTGCGGGGGATTCCTCAGCCGACGGTCCGGGGTCTGCGGGCGCGGCGGCGGAGGCTTTTTTTGCGGCGTCGGGGTCGAACGGGAGTTCGGGTTGGGAGGGATCGACGGTCTCGCTGCTTTTGTCAAACAGGCGGGCGAGCATGAGGTTGATTTTTTCACGCAGGAGCTGGTTCTCAAGCCTCGACCTTTCAAGCTCCGTACGGAGCCGGGCGACCTCGGAGAGGAGTTCCTGTTCGCGCGCGGGCGTCATCTACGGCAAACGTAGTAATTAACGCGGACGGGTCAATGAAAAATATCAGTTACCTAATAGATTTTTCAGCTCCGCTCGAACCACGCGCGGCGGACGCCGTCGCGCAGGTCGATGCCGTCGGTGAGCATGGCGAGGGCGGCGGGTTCGAGGCTGAGCTTGCCGTTCTTCGCGTCGGCGGGATTGGGCCAGCGGTAGGTGCCGCGCACGAGTCTTTTTGCGTGAACCCACAGGCCGGTTCCATCCCAGTGGAGGAGTTTGAGCAGGTTGCGCGAGCGGTTGATGAAGACGAAGACCGCACCGCCGCGCGGATCTTCGCCGAGGCGGTTGATGACTTCGGCGTGGAGTCCGTCGAAGGATTTGCGCATGTCGCAGGGTTCCAGCGCGAGGAAGACGCGCAGGCTGCCAGAGAAGGTCAGCATGGGCGGCGCAGGGTGGCGATGAGTTCGGCGGCAAGCGGCAAGGCGGAGCGGCAGGGAATTTCGATGACGGTTCCGCAGGACAACAGGATACGCAGGCCGGTGGATGGATCACGCGATGGATGTTGCATCATTACCTCGGCGAAGGCGGGTGCGTCGGGCGGAAGGGAGTCGCCACACTCGCGGCGCTTGCGCACCCAGGCGATGAAAGTCTGATACGAAACGCCGTGCTGGCGGGAGAAAGACATGGCGCTCAGACCGCTGCGGTCGAAGGCCTCCAGCAGGTCATGGCGCTGCTCGCGACTGTAACGGAGTCGCCGTCGCTACCGGTGCGGATGATGGTGGCTGCGGGAGACGGTTCAGATGATGTCGATTGCATACATGGGTATATATGCTTTTTATGCGGGCCTCCGGCTAGTGCCCCTCAGTTGAGCGCTTACGATGTTTCGGCCTTGCGCAGCCGCCATCCGGGGTTTTTGGGAACGGTCCGGAGCCCGGCCTGTTGTTCCCGCGCGCTTCATCGCGGACAAAAAAAGAGCCCGGCTCCAATTGCTTGGAGCCGGGCATATACCTGGCG